>Ga0181377_1000110_pt1 | contig 32085 bp, 27 predicted proteins | sample LowvirmetaG_9_FD_130160 | JGI IMG/M metagenome (GOLD analysis project Ga0181377, IMG submission 130160) | Marine viral communities from the Subarctic Pacific Ocean - Lowphox_13 viral metaG | ecosystem: Environmental > Aquatic > Marine > Oceanic | place: Subarctic Pacific Ocean | collected...
TAAAGGTGACTTACCAGCTTTGTAACCTTCAGCAAATTCTTCAACTGTAAAGTTTTTAACTAGGAAGTTCTTAAAAGCACCTTGAAAGAACACATACTTAAACCTAGCAATAAAAAGTTCTACTGGCATACCAATACGTGAAGGATGAATTTTATCCTTACCATATACTTCTTCATATGTAGGTTGACCTTCATATGTACCATTATACATCAAATATCCACCGTGGTAACTAAATTTTGTTTTATCAAATTGTGTCATTTGTTGCTCCTTTTTTTATTAACTATACTTATAGTATACGGTAAGATGTCTTACTTGTCAACCTTTTGGGTCATAAAAAAACCCTGTAAAATCAAAGACTTACAGGGTTTTTATTTTTTTTTTGGCTTTTATTTAATTTTTTTTGCTATTTTTCGTTAATTTGACGTTCAAATTCTCTTAAACGTTTGAATACACTCATTAACTCAATAAGTGTTGGCCACGCTCTGAAGAGATATTGCATACTGCCTTCTACTCTTCCAAATGCACGAATAATTTGTTGCATTACACCAAGTGTTACTACACCTGCTACAATTGCCGGTGCTAAGAACACATATGCACTTAGTACGTTTGCTTGTAAGTATGTAATACGTCCTACATTAAAATACAAGTAACGCAAATAAGACTTAAAGTGAATACTACGAACATCTGCAAAGAGTTCGTTAATAGTCTTTGGTCTTACTGTTGCATCGTCTTCTGCAATAACAAGTATTTTTCTGTATGCCGCTTCTTTTTTCTGCAAATCATATTCAACACCAACTAAGCGTAATATCCAACCTAGTGCTATTAAGAATAATGTTCCGCCTACTGACCAAACAATAGCACCTGTAACAAGTCCATATTGCCAATCACCAAAGAAGAAGATAGGAATACCTACTGATAGTCCTAATAGAATAGGAACGAACTGAACTAGAACCATAATTGATTCAATAAAACTTGTTCCTAGGCCTTCCATAATACGACTAAACTTGATAGTATCTTCTTGTACCCTTTGTGCGGCACCTTCTATGGTTCTTGCTTTGTCATATACTGAATGATACCATTCAACCATTGCTGTTCTCCATCTAAATAAATAGTGGGCTGTAAAGTAACTTACTACAACCGCAATACCTACATATATAGCCGCTAGGTATAAGAAACTTGCTAAACTACTCCAATACTCACCTATAGTGATTGCATTGGGTGTTGCTAGGGCTTTCTGGATCATATCATAGAACTGACCGAACCATTCGTTAATTTTAACATCAATTTCGACTTGTACCCAAAGTGATGATAAAATTATTGCGGACCCTACCCAGGACCACAAAAGCCATTTCTTTTCTGTAAAAAATCTAAACATAGTGTTTATCCTTATATAAATGCAGAATATTAACTGCATACATAACTATTTAGCCTTTTCTACGATGGGTTATTATAAAAATGGATAAATACAATATAACAAGGAAAACCACATGCCAAGACTCAGTTTATACAAGCCCTACAAGGGAAACGATTACACTTTTATGGATCATAGTATCCGTGAACAGTTTGATATAGGTGGAACAGGTGTACATGTACACAAATACCTAGGACCAGATGTACAAAACAAAAGTAATGACCCAAGTGAGCCTAATTATGGCAGTGGATTAGAAATTGATAATATAACAGGTGAAGAAATTAATCCAGAAGGCTTAGTAGACGAAACTAATATACAAGACTTACTGTTTATGGAAAACAGAGATCGTAAATACGATCCTGATATTTTTGAACTACGTGGCGTATATAATGTAAGTGATAATGACTTTGATTTAACACAATTTGGTTTGTTTTTAACAAACGATACGTTGTTTATTAGTTTTCATATCAATGATATGGTAGAACGTATGGGACGCAGGCTTATGCCCGGTGATGTTATCGAACTACCGCATTTACGTGACGAATTATTACTTACAAATGACCGAGAAGCTATTAATAAGTTTTATGTTGTGCAAGATGCTGCAAGAGGAAGTGAAGGATTTTCACAAACTTGGTATCCACACATTTGGCGTGTTAAAGTAGCACCATTAACAGATACACAAGAATACGCAGATATACTTGGTACCGCTAATGATCCAAATAGTCTTAAAAATGATATTAGTTCTTATAAAACAGAACTTAACATTAGTAATGCTATTGTTAAAAGTGCTGAAGCGGCCAATCCTAATAATTTACCATTAGCAGATCATTTATTTGGTGTAGAAGATGATAGTAAAACATATGAACACGGTGAAGTATTACAACAGGGTGATCAGTTTCCTGCTCAGCCAAATGAAGGTGAATATTTTGTAAGAACAGACTTTACTCCTAACAGACTTTTTGTTAGAAGAGGAAGCAAATGGCACAGATTATACGATAATATTACTGACCAAACATGGAGCGACAAAACATATAACGCTAGTCAGTTCATTAACAATGATGCAACAACTATAGTTAATAACCAAGAAACTCCAGAGAAACAACCTCTGTCTCAAGTAATTAAACCAAAGAGTGATTTTGAATAATGGCACAACAATACTTTTACGATAAACAAATTAGAAGATACATTCAACAGTTTATAAGACTGTTTAGTGGATTCAATGTACAAATGGGAAAAAACGATAACGACCTTCCTATATTTCAACAAGTTCCTGTACGTTACGGTGACATTAACAGAATGGCTGCACACATAACAAGAGAGAATAGTGAGAACATTGTTAACACTGTTCCATTTATTAGTTGTTATGTAACATCACTGGATATGTTTGCTGAAAGACGTACATATCAAGATCATATAGACAAAGTTCAAGTAAATGAAAAGAAATATGACGAAACTACTGGACAATATGTAAACGAATTAGGTAACCAGTATACTGTAGAACGCTATGCACCAGTTCCATATAAATTAATAATGAACTGCGATGTATGGACCTCAAACACGGATCAAAAATTACAACTAATGGAACAAATATTAGTATTGTTTAACCCAACATTAGATATAAGAACTAACGATAGTCCAGTTGATTGGACTGCATTAAGTCATGTTGAGTTAACTAATACAACATGGAGTACTAGAAGTGTAGGATCAAGCATTGATGATATTATTGATGTTGCTACATTAACATTTGATATACCAATATATATTACTCCACCAGCAAAAGTAAAACAACAAAAACTAATTCATACTATTATTAGTCAACTATATAGTTTAGACGATGAAGACTTAGATAACTTTAGAGAACAAAAAGTATTTGATAAAGACACACTAAAATATACTATTGTTACATTTGAGGATAGAAAAGTTAAATATGAAAATGGTAATTTACAATTGTTAAATGATAAGGGTACAAATTTAGATAGCGATGGATTAGTATTAGAATGGGACAAATCACTGTTGCCATTTGGCACATTAAGATCTGGAATAAGTCAATTAAGACTTAGAAAAGGAACAGATATAAATGACAAAGATAATGATATTATTGGTAGATTAGAAGAACATCCAAGTAATCCTAATCTACTTAATGTTACTATAGATAATGCAACATTACCAACAAATACATTAACGGCTGTAAATGCTATAGTAGATCCCACTAAAAATTATCCTGGAGACGGAAGTGTTCCTGTAGCATTAACTGGACAACGTTACATTATATTAGCAGATACTCCTATAAATGCATTGTGGACTAATGTAGTTGCACATAAAAATGATATTATAGAATATAACGGTACTGCATGGACTGTTAGTTTTGACAGTTCTACAAACAACTCAACACAATACGTAGCAAATACGTCAAGTAGCGATCAACTGGAATGGAATGGAACAGAGTGGATTAACAGTTATGAAGGAATTTATAATTCTGGATACTGGCGAATATATCTGTAAAATTGACGACCCGTGCGATGATTGTACTCACTGGATAGGACATATATGATAACAGCAAGCGGATGTATATTTTTAAGTAAAGATACTGGCAGAGTAATGCTACAACAAAGAAGTGGCGAAGTTAATCATCCTAGAACATGGGGTTTTTTTGGTGGCAAATCTGAAGGCAATGAGAGGCCCATTGAAACTTTGTATAGAGAAATAGAAGAAGAAGTAGGAATAGTACCGTCTATAGAAAAGGTTATTCCTTTAAATAAATTCACAAGTCCAAATAAAAAATTTATATATCATAGTTTTGTTGTTACAGTGGAAGATGAGTTCATTCCTGTACTAAACAATGAAAGTGATGGATATTGTTGGGTTAAGATAGGAAACTGGCCTAGACCTGTTCATCCAGGAGCAAAGATACAATTTAATTCAAAACAGTTTATTAAAAAACTTAAAAGTGTACATACACACCAAACAAAGAAAAGTTAATTATCTCTTTTTCATACTAGCAACAAATTGCTCACGTAACCATTCATAATCATTAATTTTATTTAATTCTTCAGGATTGTCTTTGTGTTCAAGTCCGTATGCTTTTCCTTCGTTAGCACCTTTAAGACAGTAACGTCCAAAACGTTCGCCATTATCTATAGTACACCAAGTTTCAAGTCTTGCATCTGTTTCTTCTTGTTTTTGATTTGGATTTACAGAACTTGCTAGTTTAACACATTCACGGAATGCACTACGCCATGTTCTATATGGGTCTTTATTAAATCTTGTGATATTTGATATATTAGCAATTGGTTGATAAAATGCTACACCTGTTGTATAATCTGGCAACGTATGTCCTAAAGAAAGTAGTTGCTCTTTTGGAAATAGTTTAACACCACCATATCCATATTCTAAATCATTAATTGGATTTCTTGCACTCCATACAAAAGTTGTATTTTTTCTACTACTCATTGGTGGAATATAATCAAAACTAAAGTGTCCTGTTATATCTGCATCTGCATCAACAATATAAACCATTTCTGTCTTTGCTAATTCTCCACATTTTTTATGTGCATTTCCAATACCTTCTACATCTTTTACGTGTTGTGCATCTTTAAATCTATTTCTTAGTTTTTGGAAATTTTCATCTGCTTCAGCTTCGTGATAACTAATCATGAATATATCAAATTCTGCTACATGATAACTTGATACAAGTTTATTTTGTATTGTTGTGTGAGACACACCGTTTGTAGGAACTAAGTGAATGTCACCCCAACTAACGGGCCTGTTAGTTCGTTTAACTACTCTAGGAAAAGTATGAATAAAACTTTTACCTATATCACCACTAGGCTTATATTGCCAAGGAAATGTTGGGTTTACCTCAATATCATCAAATACTACCCAAGCCATATCTGACTTATCTTTATGTTGTGATGCTAGTTCAAGTAACGCACTTTCGTCTGTTATCTTAATAGGTGTTTTAATAACTGGATATGAATCGAACATAAACCTTTTTAATCTATCCCAAGGTGTTACAACACTTTGCCCTTGGAATTCTTTTTTTCTATTAATTAAATTAATCATTGCAATCGCCCTTAATTGTATATGCACGTGTTCCTATATGTGCTATTCTGTCACTTATATCGTGACTAATATATACGCTATAACCATTGTCATGTGCTAGGTTACAAAAGTATATATCCTCTCCTACTAAACTAGTATAATCTTCATTATACTCAATCTTATAATGAGGTCGAGAAATATTTTCGTATACTTCTCTTTTTACTAACATCATTCCGCTTCCAACTGCCCATACTTGTTCGTTTCCTTTTCCTGTAAAAACTCTACTATCTAAATTGTTTTTACTTTTAAAAGCAACCGGCCTGTGTGGCGGAACTCTTGTTGAGTAATTTCCAGCGACAATATCTTTGTCTGCTGCTAATAATATATTTAGCGTATCTACTGGAAATTGCATATCTGCGTCAATCCACATAATGTGAGTGCAATCTGTTTTTAGTGCTTGATCTACTAACTGTTGTCTTTGCATTGCTACTTCACTGCCCATATTAAAATGCAATGAAGTTGCAAGTCCAGTCTCGCCACACTTTTTTTGAAGCATGGCTAAACTATAAGCAAAGACCGCCGTAGTTTGATTCTGCACAGGAACACAAATGGCTACATTTGCGGAATTGTCTTTCTTGTAATAATGGTTAGTTGTACTGACCATTAATTACTTTTCAGAAGCTAGTTCTGACTGAAGTTCAGCTTCAATTTGCTGTACTTCGTAATTCAATTGTTTAGCAATTGAAGTTGTTTCTTTAACACATGCCGAGAATGCTTCGTCTTCTAACGCTACCATATAATTCATGTGTTCTGGTTGTACTTTACCAATTGTTAAAATATCAACCGCTGCCAATTTTGCTAAACGGTGTACCCAATATTCTTCTTCAGAATCATTAATGTTAGCCAGTAATGCATCTACATCATGTTCTGCACTAAAGTTTTTATAAACTTCTTCTAATACTGGAAGGTCTGGGTGTTGTTGTTCTCTAGCCTGCATAAGTTCTTGTGTTAATGCATGTGCTTTTCTTGCCGGTGTTGGGTGTGCCCCAAGCACAAACGTTTCAATTTCAAAACGTGTTCTAATACTCATTGTTTTCTCCTGTGTTGAGTTTACTTGTGTAATTCATCTAAGTTATTTTACTATAAAATAATAACGTTGTCAAGTTAATAACAACGTTATTATTAGTTTTATTTAGCTATTTAAATTAACTGTCTGCGCCAGTTGAATTTGGATTCTGCCATCCACCAAATGTAGACGATAACGCTATATTTGTTGATACTGACGGTGAAATGTATGCACCTAATGTACTCATAGAAATGTTTCCACTAAGTCCAAAATAGTTACGTACTTCACCCATTGTAATTTCGTTTCCGGTTGCTGGTAATGCCATATAATTGACTCCTTGCTTGTAATTATCGATAATTGCATGCTATAGTGCTTGCAATTGTATTTATCTAAAATTCATTATTGCTTATAATAGTATATTATTCTTTGGATGATTGTATATCTGATATTTTCTTTTGTAAATTTTCAATAGTTTGTTGTTGTTCTTTAATTGCTTCAATTAACAAGCCTACCATATTTCCATATGCTACTGACTTCATTCCTTCGCTATTAGTGTGAACTACTTCTGGTAAAAATTCTTCTACTTCTTGTGCAATAACACCAGTACTGTGTTTACCATCTTTTTCAAAATTAACACCTCTTAAACAGTTAACTAAATCAACTGCATTACTTATTGTTTCTACATTTCTTTTTAATCTTGCATCTGAATAAGCAGTAACATCACCGGTTGCAGTAAAGTTTCCATCAACTTCAAAATCACCTGCGTAGTCACCATCCATTGAAAATTCTGTTCCAGATAGTTGTAAACCTTCTCCTGCTGTGTAAGTAGTATCACCAGTGTTACTATAGTTACTTGCATGAATTGTTCCTGCACTTGCTGCCGTCCAATCAATATGTTCGTTTGCTACAAAACCTGTTAAGTCGTCGTGTGTAAAATCTGAACTTACATAAGTTGTATTTGTGTTTGTATAATTACTTGCATGAATTGTTCCTGCACTTGCTGACGTCCAATCAATATGTTCGTTTGCTACAAAGTCTGCAAAACCATCGTGTGTTAGTGCCGCTATTTGATTTGTTATTGTTGTACTAAAATTAGCATCATCGCCAAGTGCTGCTGCTAATTCGTTTAATGTGTCTAATGTTGCTGGTGCAGTATCTACTAAATCTGCTATTGCATTATCAACATATGTTTCTGATGCATAAGTAGTGCCTCCACCGCCGCCTAAAACTGCATTAACTCTTGCATCTGTGTAATATAAGTTTGTTGATCCTTCTGTAAGGTCATCTGTGTCAGCTGCTGCTATTCTGGCATCTGCTCTTGCGTTTGTGAAATATAAGTTAGTTGAACCTTCTGATAAACTATCAGTATTTGGTAAAACTGTATTAACTCTTGCGTTTGTGAAATATAAATTTGTGCCTTCTGCTAAATCACTTGTTGATTTAGAGGCAAGATCTGTATTAAATAGAGTTGTTGAGTAGAACAGGTTTGTGGAACCTTGCGTAATATTATCTGTGTTTATTGAAACTTCTGATGCGTCATCAAATGTTACATTTTTTAATGTAATTGTACTGCCATCATGTGTTAGCACATCAGTTCCATTAATTTGTAATTTATCTAAATTACTACTAGTGGAAATGCCTGCCGATGCATCTGTATCTTCAATTACTTTATCTGTTCCTATATAAAAAGCCATTGCTCTTTCTCCGTTCTATTTAATGTATTTATGACTTATTAGCTTTTATAAGTTCATCAATTTGTTTCTGTTGTTCTTTAATTGCTTCAATTAATAAGCCAACAACATTACCATATGCAACAGAGTGTACTCCTTGTTCATCTGTATGTACTGCTTCTGGAAGTACTTCTTTGAGTTCTTGTGCAATAACACCAGTAGATGTAGATCCATCTTCTATACGATCAAATGTTACTCCTCGTAGTTGCTCTACTTTACCTACTGCATTGTCAATTACTTGTACATTTGTTTTTAAACTATCATCTGAATAAGCCGTAATATCAGCAGTTGCTAATATACTTCCTACAACATGTAGCACTTCTGTTGGACTACTTGTACCTAATCCAAGTTTACCATCATTTGCCATGTGCATTTTTGTAGTACCATTTTTCAATACTTGAATTAATTCACCAACATGTCCACTTGTACTGTTTACGTACAATGCTGCCGAGCCTGTACTACCGCCACCTAAATTAGCTAATGCAGCCAGTCCACTTACTGACAATTTTGCTCCTGGATTATCTGTCCCAATACCAACTTTGCCATTACCTTGAAGAGTCATAATAGTAGTGTCTACTTGATCGGCTCTCAATCCTGCTGAGCCAGAAGAGTTACCTTTAATTTGAATATCTCCATATGAACTCCAAAGTGTTAGTCTTTCCTGTCCTTTGTGGTCATATTGGATTCCGCCTCTGGTATTACCGTCATATCCAAATCCCATTCCCCAAACAGTGTGGTCGCCTGACGAATCTCTATTGTTGTTATCATGAAACATATTAAGGTAGTGTCTACCTAAGTATGAAGAAGCAGTGGTATAAAACTGAGCAATGTCTTCCTGATATCCAGTAGTGTGACTGGCAGCAGGTGCATTAACAGTAAGTTTTGAAGTTAAATTTGTAGTTGCGCCAATACCAGTGTTGCCACCTGTTGCAATGTACATGCGTGTATCAGCATTCTCTTTTAAACTAATACTACCGTTGCCTGCTGCACCCAAAATTAAGTGATCATCATTACCGCGAACATATACACTATTATCACTGTCACTATTTGCACCCGATCCACTAGTGCCTAACTGTATTCTTGCATCAACTCCTGCTGTTAAATAAACATTGGCTGATACTGACAAATCACCTGTAAGTGTACCACCAGCTAGAGGTAGTTTAGTGGCTATACTGTTTGTAACAGTTGTACTGAAGTTAGCATCATCACCTAATGCCGCTGCTAGTTCATTCAGTGTATCTAGTGTTCCTGGAGAGCTATCTACTAGTGCATCAATTTTTAATTGTGCTCTTGCGTCAGCTCTTGCATTTGTGTAATATAAGTTGCTTGAGCCTTCGCTTAAACTATCTGTATCTGCTGACGCGAACTTAGTATCCCAAGCCGAGTTAGCTCTTGCGTCTGTGTAATAAAGATTAGTTGATCCTTCACTTAAACTATCTGTGTTAAAATTACTAATATCACTTACTTGTCCTGTAACATCTCCTATTAGATCACCTGTAACTGTGTCTACTACAAGATCACCTTTTACTAAACTTAAATCTGTAGCATCAATACTGTTAACTGAGCTTGAAGCTAAATTAATTGATTTTATTAAAAGAAAATCTTCTGTAGTACTATCTTTAACAAGTCCTGTATATGCGTTAGATCCTATTTTACCTAAAAATCCAACATCAACTGCTGTTGACCCATCTTTATTCAATATGAGAAGTGGGTCTGTTATTCCAACTTCTGTGCTGATTATATTAGTTGATTGTATTCCTCTAAATGCCATAATAGTAAATTCCTTTAATTATAGTAGTATTTATCAATAAACAGATTTTAACAGAAGTTTTAATAAGTCATAAAAAAAGCAGGGTTTTCACCCTGCTTTTTATGTTTTGTTAGTAAAATTAATTACTTTTTAAGTGCTTCTACTTGAGCTGATAATTCCTTAACTGCTTCAATTAGTAGACCTGTAATGTTTCCGTATGCTACTGAATGTAGACCTTCTGCATCTGTATGTACTGCTTCAGGAAGTACTTCTTTAAGTTCCTGGGCAATAACACCTGTTGATACTGAACCGTCTGCGATTCTTTCAAATGTAACACCGCGAATTGCTTCAACTTTTCCTAATGCACCGTCAATAACTTTAACGTTAGTTTTTAAGCTATCATCTGAGTATGCAGTAATATCACCTGATGCGTAGAAACTACCATCATATGAACCACTCATTAAGAACTGAGTACCACTTAACGTCATACCGTTTCCAGCTGTGTAAGTAGTATTATCGTTGGCATCATTTGCATCTGCATAATCTTTAGCAGACTGTAATGATGTTGCAATTGCTGATGTAACTGATGCCGCATAGTTGGCGTCATCACCTAGTGCTGCTGCAAGTTCATTAAGCGTGTTTAACGCATCTGGAGAACTATCAACTAAGTTAGATACCGCAGTATCAGTGTATGTGTTAGCATTTGATTCTGCAGTGTTTGCCTTAGATGTTGCGTCTGCTGCCGCAGTTGAGATTGCGTCTGCTTCGGCTGTATCTGCATAACTTTGTGCTGATGCCAATGCCGCATTTGCTTTAGATGTTGCATCTCCACTTGCAGTTGATTCTGCATTTGATTGTGCTGTGTTTGCCTTAGATGTTGCATCTGCTGCCGCAGTTGCTATTGCATCTGCTTCGGCTGTATCTGCATAAGTTTGCAAACTTGTTTGTAAGTTTGTATCTGCTGTTGCAAATTCGCTTTGTACATCTGCAATTTCACTGTCAACATATGTTGTTGCTGCCTTAGTAGCAATGCTGTTTGTGATTGTTGTACTGAAGTTTGCATCGTCACCTAGTGCCGCCGCAAGTTCATTTAGTGTGTCTAACGCACCTGGTGCCGCGTCAACTACGCCATCTACATAACCTTTGTTAGCAGCGTCTGTGTCTGCTGCAGGAGTTCCAACGTTAAGGATTTTATCACCATCCATATCAATTGTACCACCCATAGTCAAGTTAGCGAGTAATTCAGAAGCATCATCAGTCGAAAAACCACCGTCAATTTTAAATTTTCTTTGTGCCATTTTATGACTCCTTTTTTGCAAAAAAGTTATCAATACATAGAGTATCGATATTTATTTCTTTTCTTTAACTGTAAACTGCTAATATTTGCAGTTTCCAATTAATGGAGCGTTACCTAAGTAACGCCCCGAGTTTTTTTAGGTCTTAGACATCAATGTAAGTTGCAATAACTTTCACTGTGACTGAACCTGAAGTTGGTGTGTACTGAAGTAGAACATTGCTGCCCGACATAGTTACACTTGCATCACCTAATAAATCTGATCCGGTATAAACCATCGCATATTCAGTAATGTATGCATTTGTACCGTCGTGTACAACCAATGCTTCTCTTGTTTCGTAATCGCCCGAACCATTATCTACTTGAATGATGTACTTAGCTGAACGGTATGTACCGCCTGCAAAAGTATCAATAGTAGTTGAACCTGTTACAGATACATCTGAACCTTGTACATACGCTTTAACGCTTGCACCTAGTTTATCAGCTGTTACTGAAGCTGGTTGTAAATATGGAACTGAAGCTACTGCTGGGTTAATTACAACTGCCTGTGTTCCTGATGGAATGTTTGACGTAAATGTAATTGATGAACCAGTAATAGTGTAGTGAGTTGATGGATCTTGGATAACACCACCTACAAACACCATAGCATGACTCTGTGAGCCAGTAAAGCCTAGTGAATAAGTTGCCGTACCCGCACCGTTTAATACTACACGTTCTTGTGAACCCCATACAACTGTTGCTGGATCTTTAAGTTCCATAGCAGTTGAGCCAGTGTTAACTTGTAAAACATAACCTGCTTTACTTGTGTAATCGTTGTCTGTAACATCAGTTAATGTTAAGACTGTTGCTGCTGCATCACCAACGATCCATTTGCTGTTTACGGCATCATATTTCAGAACCTTATCAGCTGCTGCACCTGTTGTATCAACGTCTGAAAGATCGTCAATTGAAGCTGCTGCAATCTTTGTATCAAACATTGCTTCACCACGTGTTGATGTGTAATATAAGTTACTTGAACCTTCAGCAATATCATCAGTGTCTAACGCTGAGATAGTGTTGTTGATTGATGTAACTTCGCCATCAACGTATGTTTTGTTAGTTGCATCGCCACCTGCTGCCGGAGCTGCAAGACCTGTAATTGAGTTTGAACCCATTGCGATGTCACCTGCCATTGTGCCACCAGCTAGTGCTAATTTACCAGCTAATGAAGTTGTCATTGTACCTGCAAAGTCGGCGTCATCATTTAATGAAGCTGCTAACTCGTTTAGTGTATCTAATGCTGCCGGAGCCGCATCAATAACGTTTTGTACTGCTGTATCAACATATGTTTCTGTTGCATATGAGTTACCTGACAAGTATGATGCCACACGTGCGTCTGTGTAGTATAAGTTACTTGTACCTTCAGATAGGTCGTCTGTATCAGCCGCCGCCATCTTAGTATCCCAATCTGCAGATTTGAATGTTGTTACAGAGAACTGACCAGTTGTTGAGTTATATACTAAATCGCCAGCTGCACTTAAGGCACCTTTTGCTAGATCTTCAACTTGTGAATTAGTTCTTTGTGTGAATGACATAACGCCAGTAGTTGAGTTATATGATAAATCACCACCTGCACTTACGGCACCACGTGCTCTTGCATCCGTAAAGTATAGATTTCCTGTACCTTCTGAAATGTCATCTGAGTCAATTGCCGCAATCGCTGAAGCAAAGTCTGCCGAATCAAAATGATCTGCAGTTGTAAATGTGTTATTTGCACCATCCCAAACGATAGTATTACCGCCTGCGATTGATGAGATATCAACGTCTGCTAAGTCACCGACTGAAGCTGCTGCTATTCTGGCATCTGCTCTTGCGTCTGTGTAGTAAAGGTTACTTGAACCTTCTGACAGACCGTCTGTATCTGCTGCCGCGAACTTAGTATCCCAAGCCGAGTTAGCTCTTGCGTCTGTATAGTAAAGGTTAGTTGAACCTTCTGATAAATCATCTGAATCAGCTGCTGCCAACTGTGCGTCAAAACGTGCAGTTGTAAAGAAAAGGTTAGTTGAACCTTCAGCTAAGTCATCAGTGTCATGGTTAGCAATTGATGAAACTGTACCAGTTACATTACCAACTACGTTACCAATTAATGAAGCTGCCGCAATATTTTCGCCGTCTGTTGACCAACGATCGTTTGTTTCGTCCCAGATAAACGATTTATCGCCATCTGATCCACGTACAACTTTAAGTCCAGCATCTACTGTACCTGATGTTGCGTCTTTGTTTAGTTCTAGAATGTTATCACCAATCTGAACTGTTGTTGAGTCAACTGATGTAGTTGTACCCTGAACTGTTAAGTTACCACCAACAATCATGTTACCAGAAGCTGTTACTGTTGCTGCTGTAATGTCGTCTGTTGTTAATGTACCGTCAACTGCTATGTTGTTAAACGTAACGTTTGCCGTTGTAGCAACGTCCTGTCCAATAGAAATAGCACCACTTGATACTGTAACACCTGTTCCACCAGAAATATAACCGTCTACTGCTGACTCAACACGTGCGTCTGTGTAGTATAAGTTACTTGAACCTTCTGAAATATCGTCAGTGTCGTAGTTAGCAATTAAATTAGCAGAAGTGATCTTTTTCAAGGCACTGTTTGCTGAATCATGTACTAGTAACTCGTCTGCACCGATAAGCGATGTAACCGCAGAGTGGCCTGAAACTGCTGTAACGTCTAGCTTGGCTGTGATAACTGCCTGATCTGCTAGAGCAGGAGTTTTAATTTGTCTAAAAGCCATATAGATTTCTCCAATCAAATATATTTGATTTCCCTATAATCTTTATAAGGAAAGGTCAACTGCGGTATATGAACTCCGCAATTAACACACGGATAAGAACCCGTGCAATGTATTTAGCTTTATCTGACTGGAATTAAGTTATTTGTGAACTATGATTTTAAAAAAATATTTCCTTAAATTGGGAAATATCTAAAGTCAACTGTTGAACTAGTTGACGGTGCAGTTGTAAAAGTTAAAGTTGCTCCACTAATACTATATTCAGTTGGTTGCAAAATTAATCCATCTACTATAGCTAATACACTATCAACTGTGTGTCCTGTTGGAATAGTATATTGCGTTGTAGTATTGTCTCCTGTATACTGGTTACTAGTATATATCAAATCTAAGTGTTGGTTTTCTACTGAGTTATTTACTAAACTTACATTTGTTGCATTTGGATATCTGTACTTAACATAAATCTCATCTCCATTATTAGGAGTTTCATTAAATGATAATGTTGTTCCACTTAACGAGTATATGCTAGGACGTTGCAAAACATCATTTACATAAACGTCTATAGATTCTTCATCTGCTGGCGAGTCTGTTAATGTGTAATCAACGGTTGATCCATCTCCTGTAAATGCTTGAGAAGTAGGAATTGAATTAGATGTAATACTATTATTTGTAAACGAGAAGTTACCGTTACCATCTGTTTGTAATACTTGACCAACTGTACCATCACTTATACCAAGGTCTAATAAATCGCTAATATCACTAGCAATTGTTATTCCTTTAGATCCAGTAGTAGTAACTGGAGTAAGTGTAATATTATTACCGGCACGTATATCAATTTCGTCAACCGCACTTGCAACAATATCAGTTGGTGTTGTGTCACTAGCCGTATCGTAAACGTGCCACGTTTTAAACGTTGACTCAAGTGTAATTGTAACTGTACCATCACTGTTGTCTGTTAATGCAAAACCACCATTGACATCAAATTTTAGTCCTGATACATCTGATACACTTACGTTTGATGTTGGATCATTTATTTCTTCAACTGATAATGACGGTAGGTTATTTACAATTTCTGTAAACGAGTCTAATGCTGCTGGATCTGTGTTTGATATTATATTAGCTACATCTGTTTGTAATGCAGTAATGTCGGCAGTTACACTTGACGATGCAGTACCTTTAGTTCCAGAATATGTTGCACCAGATATATAAACACTCTTACCTGAGAAGTTTACACCATCTGGTAAGTTTGTGCCAATAAAGTTTAATACACCTGATTGATAATCAAAGAACCATTCGTCATTGTTACCACTACCAGTTGTAAAAACTTTGTTAGATAATGATTCAGCACCTGCGGCATCACCGCTGGTATGAATATAAACATTTACAAGATATGTTGCACCAAATTCAGTTGGAATCCAATCTGTTACTCCTGTTTTCCAAGTTCTATTAGTACTTGCAGTAATATCAGCAGTTGCTTCAACAGCCGTTTGTATTGTTACTGGGCTTGTTGTAGTACTGGGCTTAACTGAAGGAATACTACCAGATTCTGCCCAAATTGTATCACCACGTATTAATAACGGACTTGGTAAACTTTCGTTGGCAGCAAGTTTATTAGAATTAGTATCAGTTTTAGTTGCACCAAAACCAACTTTCTTAAATAGATAGTCTAACTTTTGATTATCGGAAATTGCCATTAACTAGTCTCCCCGATAGATATACTTGTAAGTTGCTTACCGCTTGCTAATGCTACTCTAACTAACACAACATTATTTGTTGCATTACTCATATTTTCACTACCTAGCGTCATTGTATAACTTGAATTAATACTTGAACCTGTTGGTACTGTATCTGAACCTGTCAAGGCACAACCGTCACTGCCGTTACCTCCGTTTCCAGTATCACTACCAGGAACACCTGCACCAGCATATTGACCTGTACAATCTAGCCAGCCATTTAATCCACTTGCAGTATCTACACCAGTACCTGGTGCTGCAATCCATAGTCCTGCAATACCCGTACTGTTTATACTGATATTAAAGTTAGCAACAACTTGTCTACGGAAAGCAAAAGTAAAATACTGTGTTCCGGTATCTGAGCTTCTATCAGGACCTACTGGTAGATAGCCTGTACTATAATCAGTAGTATCATGTTTTAATATACCCCAACGTACAGTTGCTTCTTGTGTTCCACTTACACTAATTGCACCAGTGAATGGTGTAGAAGTATAATTAGTAGAACTTGATATTGCTGGAGTATCTGTAGTAGAAGATATAAAGTCAGCAATACGAATTCCGTCATCAGTAATTACACCGTTACCTAATCCACTTGCTACTGGTATATCATCCTCTAAAACACCCGTAGGATTAGCAGTATGCACCTGTACAGCGGTGTTTGTTAGTTCTGTATAGTTTGAGCTACCATTTACATTATTCGCTTTAAATTTAAGCGTTTCGACTGCTTTAACACTACTTGTAGTAACGTTAATTGTTTGGTCTGCTAATGCATATGATGAACCAAATCCAGTATTAGCATTTGGTATACCTGCTGTTAAATAAGAAACTGCTTCTAGGTCTGAATACCCTTTATACTGTGTACTAATAGTAGCACCACTTGTGCTTTCTGAATTGGTACCATTAGCAATTTCAAATACATTGCTTGTATCTCTATATGCTTGACCAATCCAGTTAGAAAGCGATGCACCACTTAGTGTAAGTTGTGGGTTTCCTGTGTTGTAGTAAGGAATTCCAGAAATATATCTGTAACTACCTGCGGTGCTTTCTGTCAAAGTAGCACTTGCTAAGTCAATAGTAGGAACGCTAGTTAAGTCATCACAAATAACTGTTACGTAGTTAGTATTTCCTGTTGCATTGTGCTCTATTCTTTGATCATTAACACCTGTTGAGTATTCAGCAAATGGTTTAGTAATTTTTGCGTCAAATGTTTGATAAAATCCAGTGGGGTAAGTTGTAGAACTTATACTATCATTTGCATCACGTTGATCGCTAATTACTAAACTATCAAAGGTACCGTTTTCATTTAAGGAAGTAGTAAACGCCTTTGATCCATCTGCTGAACCGTTAACAATTGCTGTTACAGTACCACTTAAACCATTATACACATTTTGTGCAATGCTGGTGTCAATAGTACCATTTGTATATCTTCTTTCAGTACTTGTTTCCAAACTTGCTCCAGCTGAAACTGGTGACGTTGCACTATTGTCAGTAAAGTTATTAGCTAATTTTGGATCAATACCTTGTGTGGAATCTGTAAGTGTAATTGTTTTTGCACTTAGTCCACTAGGTGCATTTGGCACTGCATTAACTTGAAAAGTTAAGCTAGCCGAATCTGTTTGAGCTGTTATATCTGGAGTACCTGTTGCAGTAAAATCTAATTGATAGTTACCAGGTGTTACTCCTGTAAAATCATGTTGGACACTGTTTAGTCCTGCTTCATTGTCATTAGCACTGCCATCGTTCCAATCGTATTCATGATTGTCACCATTTTCACTTGTGTTACTTACAGTAACTAATGCTCTGTTTACGCCGTTATAATCTACGCCGTCATATACGTCATATTGATTGTCGCCATTGCGATCTGAAACTGTATCTGCTGTACCAGAAATATTTGCTCTAACATCTGGTTCTACATGAATTATAAAGTTTGAACTTGTAAATGGACTACTTGAGTGATTACTTAAAACTTGTAAGTTACCTGTATAATCTGCTGGCGTACTATTATTCGAAAGTGTGTACTTGTGTGTTATTGTTCTTCCGGTATCACCGCTTTGATTACTTCCTGCGTTTACTGTTGTAATTGTTCCATCACCAAAATCCCATCTATAAGTTGTTCCATATGTACTGTAACTTCCTATAGTATTTTCAGTGTTGTTAGTAAACGTTACTGTTAGTCCATTATTTGATTCTTCGTTAATACCTGTTGTAATATTTGAAGTAGTATCAGGTGTATGATCATCGTAAATTTTATATGAAGCATCATCGTCAATTGGGAGTAATGATGGCGTAGCTGTACTATGACTGTCTAATGTTAGTGTAACGGTTCTTTGTACTTCTGCTTCTGTACTAAGAGCAAACGTGTGAGCTAAACGTCCTCCGCCTACACCGCCTGCTACACTATCGCTATTAATAACATCATCTGATGAGCTATCACCCCAATCCCATGTGTATTGAATTGTTGCTCCTGATGTGTTAGTTGTTGTATTTTCAAAATAGACAGTATCGCCATCATCCCAATATGTAATTGCGTTGCCACCTGTTAGTGCATCGTATACTACAAATGAAACATCTGGATCGCCTGTAAAAATTGTTATGTAATCTGCTCTTGTTTTAGTAGAAGTTGAGCCAGTGCCTGCACCAGTATTATTAAATGCTGTTACTGTTACATCAAATGGGCTTCCTGTGTTAGTTGAATAGGTATGTGTTGGAGTTGAATCTGTTGTTGCAGTTGTTGAAGAACCATCGCCCCAATTAATAGTATATCTGTTTGGATTTCCATCAGCAGTAATAGTAAGAGTTGAAGTTAAACCTGCTCCACCTGTAACAACATCAGCAGTAAAATCAACACCTTTAACAAATGTATTATTTTGTACATTTAGGAGTGCTTCATTAATATCATCAATAGCATCACCTACTGTTGTAGTACTTAACCAGCCTTCGATTGCACCATCTGTCCAACTACTGTCTGAACTTACACCCAATGTCAGGTCAATTGCTTGACTGCCGCCACTGTTTGCTTCTAGATATGCTTTTGTTACAAGATCTTGCTGATCTACTGGGTCAGAGGCGTTCTTAACAATCTTTGCTGAAACATCAATATTGCTTGTTGATCCTGCATCTAATATTAGGTCAGATTCTGATTTAATTTTATCTGCCTGATGATTTATGTTTATAGCCAACTTATTCTATTCCTCACAATTTCGCTTCGCTCTTGCGTTTTTGTATTTATTTTGTTTTTCTAGCTTCGCTTTATGCTATGCTAGAACCATAAACAGAAAGAATAGACCAACCAGCACTTGTATAAATTAACTCTATACTTTGCCCTATGGTTGTAAAAGAAACTGTGCTATATCCATTTGCCGTATTTGGTGTCACAACTACTGTGCCACTTGGTGCTGCAACAACAACTAGTGTTTTTCTTTCTCCTTCAATTCCATCGTCTAACGTTAGCGATGTACTTGTACTTCCATCAATATATACTGTACCTGTTGTATTTAAAGATGCTGAGTTTGTACCTAGTTGTTTTATTGTTACTGATTTTTGAAAATGTGCAATGTTCCACGGATTAGCATTACTACCCAAATTGTATATAATACCAGAACTGGTATTGGGTAAAACGTGGCTACTTATGTTGGCATTTATTGCCAACGATCCACCACCGTTTCCTAGAGATATAACATCTCCATTTACTAACAAAGTTCCACCTACATACATATTACCTGCAGTGTAGTGTCCTCCTTTATTATAAAGTGCTGAACCAACTGGATCAACTGGAGATACTCCAACATTTAATACATTGGTGCTTTCTATTACTAGTGTTCCAGAATCTGGGTTAATGTGTGATGACATAATACTTTCTTCCTACTACTTCCTATTAATTATATATGTATTTATCAAAGACAGAGAGTTTTTGCTGCTCAAAGAAAAAGACGCCCTAAAGCGCCTTTTAAAAATAAGCAAAATAGGTAGGACTCGGTTATACCTACAAGCACGTACACAGAATACCATTCTATCACGCACAACCTAGTTCCGCTCGGTAGAGCAATGTGATCCTTAGTCTCTCAACCTCGAACCTGGGTACCACCCCTAACTAGTCAAGTTCGACCCTTCTGGTAAAGGCCTCTTCCTTGCACTATAAACAAAAGTTAATTATTCTCTTGTTGCTATGTACTTAATATACAACGTTTTTGCATAAAGGTCAACCTTTTTTTTAAAAAAAATTAAATTTTCTGTAATCTAGGGTCTGATGCAAGCATATTCTTGTCAGCACGTGGTCTTGACAGTGGTCTTTGCAGTTGTTTTTTGTGAATTGCTTTGTGTGATCGTTTAGTACGCTCTTTTTTACGAGCTATTTCGAAGTCTCTATGATTCATAACACTCTTCCTTTTAAAGTTAAGTGCGTTCCTTCGCTAGTGCTACTTCCGTCCTATAATAGGATGAACGTGAGAAAAAAATAGGCCCAATAAAGGGCCTATTTTCATATTGAATATGTATTCTAGTAAAATATTACTGGAATGACAAGTTACCTGAGTTAACATCAATTTTAGATAGGTAATCAGCTGCGTTACCAAGAGATGAAGCTTGGTTGTTTAGCTCAACATAACCATAACGTGTCATAAATGATACTGTTGGTTCGAATGTTGCCGGATCTAATACTGTGCCTGAGCTCATTAGTGGGATGTATGGGCAGTAAAATGCTGCTGCATCAATCTCACCATCGCCTTTATAGCCAACTAGTACTGGAGCATTATCTGCCGCGTACTGGTCAACAAAAACACGCATAGTGCCGTTCAAAGTACCAACAAATTTAGTGTTAGTTGGAGCTTCGAATGGTCCTTCAGTTGTTCTTGCGAACGCTGAAGTTGTTGCACTTTGTAGTACAGTTAACATTGTTGGTGAAATAACAACGTAGTTACCTGCGCCTCTACGTGTACGTGCTGCGATTAAGTTAGCTGATCTGTTAATAAGAACTGCCAACGCCGCATGCTGGTCTCCAACAAACGTTGCTGTACCAGAAACGTTACCCTGGTCATATGTGTCTGTTGCCGTACCCGCTAGTGTGCGAAGTGAAGTTAAAACTTCTTGATCAATCTCAGCAGTAATTTCTTGTGCAAGTGCTTGCATAATTTCTGCTTCAACGTCTAGACCGTGCATTGAATTAGCATCTTGTGCCGCTTCAAAAGTCCAACGTGCTGATAGTTTACGTGTTTTAGCTTCAACAGTTTGTTTCAATACTTGGATTGAAAGCTTCTTACCAGCTTCTGCTTCTAAAGAAGAAGTTGAAGTTGCTGTGCCTGTTGATGCGTCACCTGAGTAACCTTTTGCAATTGCGAAAGGTGATAGTGCTTCATCACCAGCTGTTACGCCAGCTGCTGTTTGGCCATATCTTACTCTTAATGTGTGAATTTGTCCTACTGGACCTGTCATAGGTTGTACACCTACTAGTTCGTTTGCGATAACTGTTGGCATCACACGACGAATAACTGGAAGAATCACTTTGTTAAGTGATGCTACGTTACCTGCCATAGTTGTGCCAGCATTAGCTGATTCTGAAAGGTAGCCCTTAGTGTTTTCTAGGACTGATTCCATTACAACCTTTTTGTTACCTTCTAAGCCATCTGTAAGGGCGTCTTTTGTTACGTCCCAATTTTCAAATAGATTCTGTGTCATTTGGAATTCTCCTTAGTTGATTCCTGCTAACTTTTTAAGGTTAATAATTTCGGCTTTACTATCAGTTTCCTGAGTCGTGTCTGCCTTGTTACCGGTAATCTCAGTCTTCTGAGACTCTGTTAGTTTTTGTGCTTTAACTGGGCTTGATTCGTTTAATACTGTTGGTAAGTATTTGTTGAATTGAGCTTTAAGTTTACTTGTGCTTACGCTTTCAAGTAAATTGTTCATTAACTCACGCTTATCTTTAGATAGTGGAGACATAAGTTCAGTCATAACTGCCTCACGCTCACGGCTTTCATTGATCTTCGCAACTTGTTTTTCTGCTACATCAATCTTTGCCTCTCTATCTGCAATTTCTTTTTGCGATTCGTCAAGTTGACTTTTCGCTTCTGAAAGTTCTTTTGAAAGTTTAGAAATATGTGTTCCTTCAGCTATGTGTGAACTCATAAACTCAGCTGCAAAAGTTTCGAACAGTTTACGTCCAAACATATTTTCTTTTGCTTGCTTGATGTCTTCTTTCAACGTACCTAATTCTGTTGACAATGTTGTGTCAACAATACTAGCCAGTTTACCTGAAGCTTTGTTTATAAAGTCTTCTTTAGCTTTAGTAATCATTTCTTTACCTTCCGCGACAAGTTTTACCTTCTGTTCAATAAGGTCTTTCTTATCATTATGGAATTCATTAAGTTCTGAAGTAAGTTGTTCCATCACAAAATCTTCTAGCTTCTCAAAGTTGCCTTCTTGTAGCTTTCTGTCTTTGCGTAGTTCTGTAATTTCCTTGTTAAGCGTTTCCATAACAAACTTATCAAGTATTTCTGCATGTTGCGAAATTTGACGTTTATACTCAACTTGAGCTTCTACTGCCGCTTTTTTGTCCGCTGCAAATTCTTTCAATTCGGTATTAATCGTATCTGATACCATGGCATCTAGTGCTTCCACCATTGATGTCTTATCAGTTTCGTACCTGTTAGCGAATTCTTCACGTAATTCAGCAGTGATCTCTTCTCGAGCTTCTGTTAAACGTTCTTCCCATGCTTCTGAAAGTGTTGAACGCACTTCCTCAGAAAGGACTTCGGAACTTAGGAGTTGTTCTATTGCATTATTAGCCATCTAGCTTCTCCTAATGTTTAGTTTTTCAATGAACTTTAATACTTCCTTCTGGAGGTATGTTTCGGCTACATTATCGTCTTTTGCCGCAGCAGCAACGTCAAGTAAGATGTTACCACGATGACCATTCATAATTTGTTCATATAAAGGATCTGGGTAGGCATCTGGTGCACTTGGGTTAGCAACAATATCAACAGTTTGTATTTCAAAATCACTGACATTACCGCTTTCTGCTACATTACCACTACCTCTTGACGAAACGCCAAGTTTCACTCCATTCTCTAATAGGGTTTTACAAATATTTCCCATCGGAGTAGGTAGTAATTTTAAACGACCATAACCGTCTTGACCGTCCATCCACATTTTTTCGATCATGTGGGATACACGGTCTAAATTAACTTGCAAATCATCTGGATGATCTGCTTCGCCTAATACTGAATAACCAGTCTCAATTTTTTCTTGTATTGCCTTAACGGCTTTTGAAATTTCATTAACTGGATAAACTCTACTATTCTGATTACGCTTGTCACCTTGTACAAAGATACCTTGCATAAACAAGTTCTTACCATCCTGATCTGACTCAGTAATGATTTTCGCTTGATCATAACTTAGATTCTCTTTAAGTGTAAGCATAATTAGTTACTCTTGCCTTTTTTCTCAGCGCCGTGTCCTTTTGGTTCTGCTTTAAGATCGCCTGCCTCTTGTGGGCCAGTTACGTTCATATCTTTAGCATCGCCTGTAAGACCTTTTTTTGCACCTTCTGAAGATTTCTTAGACATGTCTACTGCTTTGCCGCCCATGTCGTTCTTACCTGCAACTGGTGACGCTTTACCGTCATCGCCTGCTGGCATACTTACTGGAGCTGCTTTTAGTTCTGCACCTTCTTCGATTTCTTCTGAGTCTTCATCAGTTTCAGCATCAGTTTCTTCAATTACTGGAGATACTGCTTCTTCCATTTCTGGTTCCATTTCTGGTTCCATTTCTGGCATAGCTTCTTCTTCTGAATCACCCATTACTTTGGCAAATTCTGCTTTAAGATCAGCTAGTGCGTCTTCGACGTTTACTAACTTATCTTCAATTTCTTCATGCTCTTCTTCGTGATCGTCTGTTTCACCGTCACTGTCAAAGTCCATGTCGCCATCTTCATCAGATAGTTCCATTTCAGCTTCTGGCTCTGTTAGCTCAGATTCAGGTGCGTCTTCGCCCTCTTCATCTTCGCCGTACATTTCCTCTGCTTTAATTTCCTCATCGTCTTCTTCGATGTCGTCAATGAAGTCGTCAGCTTTTTCGTCACCGATCGCTTCATCTATTTCTTCTTCCGCTACTTCATCTTCAACAACTTCGTCAGCTTCGACTAGGTCATTCCAGATTTCACGTGCTTTTTCTACGAATGCTTCGTGTAGTAGATCCGATGCTTTTGCTTCTTCACCATTCACTAGGCTTTCTATTACTTTAATATAACGTTCGCGAGTACTCATTTGACATTCTCCTTTAAAGGTTATAACATGTGTATTTAGTCTTGGCCAATGGCAAGATGTCTTAAATACAAAAAAAACCGTGGTTTTGATGCCACGGCTAGGGTTTTGTGCATTATAAGTGTATATTACTTACTATGCTTCGGGGCTAGCGCCGTACTGTAGTTGCACATCTTCTATCTTATCTGCATGCTCACTACGAGTCATTTCGCGTCTATTACGCATTTTATTTAGATGTTTTAGTGTCAATTTAGGTCTACGAGTATCATCCTCGTCCCATTTATTGAAGTTATCATCTTGTTCGTTTTGTGCTAATTCATTAAATCGCATCGTCTGGTACTCCTGTGTCCCCACCTAGATCGGCATCGCCACCGTCTGCTGGTAGATCATCTAATCCTTCGTCACCGGCATTCTCTGCTCCTACATCTGTAGGTTCAAAACTATCTACGTCTGAGCCTCTTAGACCCATTCCGCCTAAGTCGCCTGTTGCCGATCCGGCTGGCTTGTTACCAGCTTGATTTTCTTCTTTCCACATTCTTTCATTCTCAACCATTTCTTCTTCGTTAAGTCCCAAGTATCTTTGAAGTATAAATCTCTTAGATAAGTATGGAACTGCTTCAATAGAACTGAATAGGTTTGCCTTTTGAGCATCAATTTCAATGTTTCTATATTGTGAGAAACTTTGTGGTTCAGTAAATGATAAATTAAATAAACTAGCACTAACATCTAGTCCTCTGTGCTTACAGAATAATTTAAACTCGTGGTCTAATGTTTGTTGTAGTGTTAGTTGTAATCTTTCGCAATACTTTGCAAAACGGAATTCTTGGATCATTGCAGTACCAATACGTCCATCATTAAACGCCGCAATACCGTCTTCACTTCCAGTAGGAAGGTACGATGTTGGTACACGAAGTCCACGCATTAACTTGTTATTAAAGTACTTTAAATCATCAATCTCACCAAGGTTTTCACCGCCTGGTAATACTTCAACTTTAGATCCACGTCCTTCTGCTGTTTGGGCAAAGAAGTAATCTTCCATAATTGATAATGGGTTATATGAAGCGTCAACAACTTTTGTACCACCACCACTCATATTTGGAATACGTGTTTGGTGTACTTCGTTTTTAACTCTTTCCACAAAGCCCATTGCCTTGTGTGCTGGCATGTTACCAACATCAATATAAAATACTCTACGTTCTGGTGCACGTTGTACACGATAGATAATAATACTATCTTCTAATAATTCTTTTTGTTTGTATACTTTAAATACTGGTTCTAGTATACTGTCACCAAATGGCCAGTTACTGTTCATTCCGTCACTTAAACTAACATGTACTATATGTTTTGAATCTACTGCAAACTCTGAATTTTGTCCGCCTGATGAATTTGGTGTTACAATTCCTGCATTTCCTTTGCCAACTGTATAACCTGTTGTTGGATTTACCGCAGTTGCATCAGAATGTTTTTTAGTATCAGTTGCAACCATGTCTTGTAAATTAAGTGCAATATTTTTAATAATGTACTGATCAATTTCTCTGCCTTCGCTTTCGTTAACAATAGCTTTGGCAACATCGCCCGGTTGTACAAATATAAGTTTATATGTTTCTGGATCTCTAATAAAAAACTGATCACCGTATTTGATACATGATCTAAACATAGTAAATATTCTACGTTCGAGATTATTAATATTAACCCATTGTCTTAGTGTGGTTTCTAATGCAGTTACTTCCGAATCTGTTGGGCTTGTTTTGTAATTAATTTCAAAAGGCAAACTTGATTCTGGATCTAATTGTGTACTAAATTCTGCAATAGTATCTAATGCCGCATTAATTTCACTGTCTTGATCCATTTGATCATACTGTGTATAACGCTCAATACGATTTGGTTGGCCCGAATATACTTCTGGTAACCAACTTTGCCAGCGGTTTGTTTTAGCATTACCACTGCTACTGCCAGATGGGTCGTATTTTGTAAAGTGTTTTTTCCAACTCATAATGTGTGCCTTTTATTGTATTTGTATTTATCCATAATCTTATTGATGATGTTGTCTAGCTTCATTGAATGATGTAATCATATCATTTCTGTTTAGTAGAATTTGTCTATCTTCGTGTACTTTTATTTGTTTTTTAATAGCTTCTTCTTCCAATCTAGCATTTTCCATCATTTTTTCTAATAAATCAGGTCTACTTGCCGACATTTTATTGTTAATTATACGTTCTTTTATTACATCTGTCAACCTATCTTTTAATTCAGGATAAGAAAGTTCAGATAACTGAGCTTGCAGAGGATCCCTTATTTCGTTTGGTAATACATCGTTTTCGGGATCAGCGTTGTTATTTACTGTTGATGCTGGAGTAACAGTGTTGTCGTTAGGATAATCAAGAATATCTACGGCATTATTCAATGCAGTATTACCAGCTGCTTTTTGATTTTCAGAATACTCTTCTACATTATTAATGTCGTCTATTTCTACGTTTGCTGCATCGTTGGTAACACTTTCTGCTGCATCAATACTACCTTCGGTACTTATTGTAGGTTTATCATCTGTATAGTCTCTCAGCATTCCACTTAAAAAACTAGAACCATCTGAAATCATACTTGTTGCAAATTCTAATGATTCAGCCATGTTTTGCATATCTAATGTAATGGCTTCTTGTGCAGTTAAAAATGCTTTTGACATATCATTCATTGCAACAACAGCCGTACCAGATTCTTTATAGTGTGTTTTTAATCTGTTTGATTCTGCTTCTAGGTCAGATCCTGAAAGCCCTTTCATGTTTATCATTATCTCTTCTACAGTTGCAAGTGCGTCTTGAACTTTTCCACCAATTGTTCCTACGGATTGTGAGGCAAATTGTCCTTTGCGATTGAAATCTTCAATTATATCAAAAATCAAGTTAGCTGAAACTTCGCCACCATTTGCTTCTGCATTTCTTACTGCATCGTTAATTTGGTCTAATGCATCAGGTCCAATTGCTTCAAATATTGCTATTGCTTCTTGATCAATCGCTGCCAATATTGGTGTAATATCAAAATCTTGCATATTTCCAGAGTACTGTGCAGTTGCTCTTTGAAGTGCTAGTAGTGTATTGTCTATAAAGTTTGAAGGACCCATACCAGTAAACAAAGACAGTTGTTCTGCTAATTCTCTTACAACATTAGCCGTATCTACTTTTCCTCGTTCTTCTAGTGTTCTTAATCCTGCCGCTATCATTGGATCACTTACTGCTCCTAGCATTCTGTTCATAGCTTCACTTCTCGATAAGGCTGTTAGGTTTGCTACTGCACCTGCTTCCATTACTAGGTTTGTAAAACTAGATTCTAGGGCGCCGCCTCCGTCTGCTAATCTTCTATCCAATGCACCTGTTAAACGTTGAGATTCAATAAATCCTGCATACGTGTTTAATAATTCTTTATTTGTTAATCCTAAATCTCCAAGGTCATCTACATTATATTCTAATCGCTTGAATAAGCTCATCATTACTTTAGAACCTTGAGAAACATCTCCTCCCAATCCGACCATTGTTCCGCCAAAGTTAGAAATTGTTTCCGAAAAGGTTTTATATGTTATACCCAACTTAAAGGCATCAGTATATAATTGATTAAATGTATCAGCAGTCTCAAAAACAACTGCACCACTGTCTATCATACTTTTTTGTACTTCTGCAAATTGTTCAAACTTGGCTGCATTCCAACCTGCCCACGCTAAACCAATATCCACAGCAACGTTCATCATTTGCTTTCCTGTGGTCTTCATGAATTTTTTAAATGGACCTAGTTCTGTAGTTGCATCAGATAATTTACCATTAGATCCTTTTAGTTTGTTTACTACTGTTTCTGTAACTTTTACCATACTAGTCAATGGCTTCTCTGAGTCACCAAAGAATCCTGCGGTATCTCTTACCATTTCAGCACCTTTTACTAATAAACTTGTTCTTGCTTTACCTTCTTTTTGGTTTACATCTGCATTGTTTACACCAATTTGTGTATTTGTTTTAACTGCGTCAATTATGTCATCATCAAGGTCTTTGTTCTTTTTTACTGTACCTAATAGTTTGCTAGTAAGTTTTACAGCATTAGCTGATTGATTTGATAAGGATTGTAATGTAACTTCAGTTGCCCATGCAGGAACTTCAATAGCCGCATCTCCTACTGGTATGTTATATTTTTTATCTGCCATTATATTGCTCCCTCATTTTTTGCTGCTTCAAACTCGTTTTCTTTTTCTTCTAACCTAATTAGATATTCTTTTGACAGTCGTAAATCATCTACTAACGCTAGATATCTTTGTTCTAATATAGCTATTTGTTGTTCTGTTGCTTCTTCTCCAGAAATTGTTTCACCGTCTTCATTTACATAATCTGGTCTTATAACTTTATCACGTAAAGTTGGTTTACCTTCAGCATCTAATATAATATTATTATCATTATCTGTTTCGTAAAGTAAACCTCTGTTGCCGTCAATCTCTCCTTGTAATTCATCTATTTCTACTTTTATCATGTTCACTGTAGCAACTATATTAGTTTCGTTTACTTCGGCTAATCTTTTTTGCATTTGACTTTCCATTAGCTCTGCAACACCTTCGTCCCATTTAGTAGTATCTCCATAAAATGCTCTACTTACTGCTCTGCCAAAGCTCATGACACCGTCTGTTAGCATACCAAATCCATGTCCCATACTAGAAAATCCTGGTGTTAATAATTCTTGTGCATTTTGAAATGCAACTGCCATATTATTCATTACTTCTATACTAGTGTCAGCACTATCGGCCAAGTTAGCAAGAAAATCACTGCTCATGCCATCCAAGTCTGCTCGTAAAAATTCAGAACCACCGGCAGCACTTTTTGCCTGTGCAATCATGTCATTGTATTGTTTAATTACATCACTATTGCCTTCTTTTAAAAAAGGTGCGTCTCTTAAAATTTTATATACTTCTCTATATGCTTTTGTTGTTTCTTCTTCAGTTTTAAATTGACCAGTGCCTGCCTTTTCTATAAAATCAATAATTTCTGGTGCTGCTCCTGGAGCCGATTGTAAAATCGCTAAAAAATTTTCATCAATATCATTTGCAGCCGTTTCATCATATCTTAAATTAACAGTAAATCTTGCTAATATATCTTCCATTGTTTTTGCAAAGTCTGATCCCATCAATGCTTCGTTTAAAACTCTAATAGTACCATTTGCATCGTTGATATTTGCTGCCGCTTCTTCGCCATATTTTTCAGCAATTAGATCTGCATTTTGCCTTAGTCCTAATCTCATCTGAACATTTGTTCTTGCTTCGTCTCTAAGCCTAAGTGCTTCTTCTCGTTGCATACCAAATGCATTGGCAGTAAACAACGCAAGATTATTTGCTGATTTATATGAGTCTATTACTCTTTTTTTAGTTTGAGCATTTATAGAAGTAATTTCGCCAGCTTCAAATAACGTTTGTATTTCTTGTCCAATAAATCTTGTCTGGTCCTGTATTCCCATTCCAAAATCTCTAAAAGTTTTGTCTTGATCAATCTCTTTTGCAAATTCGGCCATTCTTAATGCACCTTCAAATGCACTACCTTCTGCTTGCACGGCAAAGCCTTTTGTTTCAGTCATTACTTCTTCAAAGTCTTTTATAGCCATACCTAAATCTCGAGTTGCATATCTTAAATTAGTCCAATGATCTAAGTCGGCAACTACTGCACCAAATTCAATTAGTCGTCGTGCTTGTTTTTCTTGTTCAGTTAATAATTTTGCAAATACTACACCAAATCCTGTTCCAACTACAAGAGGAGTACCTGCATGTCTGGCTACACCTTTTAATACTGCACCAAATTTTCCCAAACCAGAACCCATATTGGATATACCAATTCCTGCATTTGCTAATAACTTAGCTGCTTCATGTGATAGTTCTGCTACTGCATTGGCTGGATTAGCATCAGCCATAATCCTTGTCAATGCTCCTTGACCAATAACCATTGTTTTTATTGCTGCCATACCGGCCCTGTCAGCTTTACTTTGCCCTTGCTTGGCACTACGAGCCATTTCTTTTATTGCTGCTGCGTCTTTTTTACTTAAAACAGCCGCAACTGTACCCATATTAATATTTTGTTCTTGCATATTACCATTTAATTTTTGCAGTGTTTCCTCGGATGCCCAAGGGTACATGCTATAAATTTGGTTAATTAAGTCTTGATCCATGCTATTCCTATTATATGGTATTTTAATTCAGATAAATACTATTGTATATATACTACTATTTATGGAAATCGTAATGTAAGTATATAATTGGAGACGTAAAATATGACAAACCCATTAATTCAAGCATATAGAAAACCTGCTTTGTACATACCATTACCAAGTAAAGGTGAGTTTTATGAAACAAAACCTAAACTTAGTATAGATGGCGAGCTGGCTGTATATGCCATGACAGCAAGGGATGAGCTTATAACTAAAACACCAGATGCTTTGTTTAACGGAGAAGCTACAATAAGCGTGATTAAAAGTTGTTGCCCTGACATTGATAATCCAAAAACAATGCCAGTTAGCGACTTACTTGTAATCTTAGTAGGGATTAGACAAGCAAGCTATGGTAAAAATATTGAAATGGATGTTAAATGTCCAAAATGTGAATTTCAAAATCAACTTCAGTTAGATGCTAATATAATGTTAGCAAAGGCTAAATCTGAACCAATGGACCGAAGCGTAACATTGCCTAGTAACTTTAAAGTTGTATGTAACCCATACACACTAGAAGATAGAACTATGCTTCAAATTCAACAAATTAAACAAAGTAAAATGATACAAGGATTAGCAAATGACAAACTTGATGATACTATGCGTCAAGAACTATTTGGTAAAACATTTGTTGAAATTGCAGAACTTACAGTTAATTTGATTACTAACAGTATTGTAAGTGTTCAAGGTAAAGAAACAGATTTAATCGAAGACAAAGAAATGATTCGCGAATGGCTACAAACTATTACTAAAGCAGACTATGAATTGATCAAAGGAAAAGTAGAAACGTTAAGTGAAAGCGGATTAGAAACCGAATTCACTGCTAACTGTCAAAGCTGTGCTCATGAATGGAAAACTGGTGTAGACTTGGACATCGCAAATTTTTTCGGGGGCTGATAGCTTCTCGTCAGCCCGAAGAAGTAGTAGCACTAATAGAAAGTTATAATAAAAACCTTAAAGCAATCGAAGGAAGTTACCTTGACGTGGTAATTCGCAGCGAAGGTGCATTCAGTTACCAGGACATAATGACTATGCCTGTTGATGCTATTAAGTTATTAGTGGAACGTATGAATGCTAGAGTTGAGGATATTAACAAAGCCAGAAAAGGCCCTAAACGTTAATGACCCATTATTAGTTTGTAATACTCTTTGGGCCAACTATCATAATATTTGGTATTATCGTGTAAGTGTTTACGCTTTAACAGAAGATCATCTGCACGTTGAATAAAAACACAATCAGTAAAATTCTTAACAAAATGACCACTTTGTCTTGTACTAGTAAAGTATAACAAGTGTGGATTCTTTTTTCTATACTCCTCGCAAATTTTTTCTATAGGAGTAATATCATCGATATCACCTAACCAAACAATTCCCATTTGGAATGTTTTATGATCAAAGTTATCCATTACTGTGATATCTGTTCTGCCATCGAGAAATTGTAATGCTCTTTTAATTCTGGCACTTTTTGCATACGGACATACAGGATATCCATCATCTTTTAGGGGTTCAACTTGCTGTTCAGCAAACTGTAAAAATTTAGTCTGAAATTCGTCCAACGTCATATGTGGTTTATTTGCTTTCATGTAATTGATGTCTACGACATCATCAGTTTCACAAAGCTAACGCTTTGTTCACTGTTTATGCTTACGCTTCTTAATGTTAGTTAATTGTGATTTAAAGTAAACATTATGTCTTACTGCTATTTATGTGATTGTAAGATGGTTACTTGGCAAGATATTTTATTCACACTTAGCCTACTACGGGCCAAGTGTAAAATGAGTTCTTGGCATAGAACAGCACCCACATTACCATAGTAAACCTAGTTTAA
>Ga0181377_1000112_pt1 | contig 31726 bp, 40 predicted proteins | sample LowvirmetaG_9_FD_130160 | JGI IMG/M metagenome (GOLD analysis project Ga0181377, IMG submission 130160) | Marine viral communities from the Subarctic Pacific Ocean - Lowphox_13 viral metaG | ecosystem: Environmental > Aquatic > Marine > Oceanic | place: Subarctic Pacific Ocean | collected...
TAAGAATCATCTTGACATTGTCTCATTTTCTTATATAATCATCTTATATAATCAAAACAATGTAAACTCACACAGGAGATAACTATGAGCATTAGAACAAGATTTGAAATCGAAACTTTTGTGTTAGGAGCCCACCCTACACCAGGACGCAAGGCCCAAGCACTTATGTCGGACTTACTACAAGCCCGTGCAGAACAACATCCAGACTTACCAGTATTAGAAGAAGTATACGAAGCCTTCGCAAAAGACAATAATGTAGAAGAGCTTTTAGCTAATATTGAAACTGAAGAAGAACAGTATTGGATACAACGGCTAGGACGACTAGCTGCAATTGATATTTTAACAATTGGTAAAGTACAACCTGAGCATATGGCTTACATGGCTTCATTAGAAGACGAAGCATTCGCCGCCGCGGTTAAAACAGCAACAACACTTGCAAAAGAATTAAACGAATCAGTCCAACAGATTGAAGCAGAGCTAGGTGAAGATTTAGTTAGCTAAATGGTCTCTATTCCACAGTATCAGTATAAGATTGATAAATCATCAAAGATAGCAATCTGTGTACCAGTACGAGATCAAGTTACTTCTGTTTTTACATACAGTCTCGCCATGTTGATGAAACGATGTGGCGAGAAAAATGTAAATGTAACCCTTCATTTTAATATAGGAAGCGAAGTTGCTATGCAACGTCAACAGTTGGTTGACGATATATTAGCCAGCAATCACACCCATATTTTATGGCTAGATAGTGATATGAAATTTCCTTCTGATACGTTAGAGATATTATTAAATCATAATAAATACATTGTAGCAGGAAATTATTCTACTAGAGTTAAACCACATAGACCGGTGGCCTTTAAAGATCCAAAAAATTTAGATAAAAGAGTTTTTGGTGGAAAAGGATTAGAGGAAGTATATGCAATTGGCAGTGGCCTAATGCTTGTAAATACACAAGTATATAAAAAAATGCCACGTCCATTTTATAGTATAGAATGGAAAGAAGATTACACTAACTTAGTTGGAGAAGATATTTATTTCTGTAATAAAGCACAAGAATGTGGTTATGAAGTATATGTGGATCACGACTTGAGTAAAAAAGTTGCACATATAGGAACGAAGGCATATACAATAAAGGACGATTGTTATGATTAATATTTCTAAATCATTTAGAGAATTTAAAGGGCAAAATGTAGTAACGCCCTGGGATAGATTAAAAAAACATGTATTTGGTAGCTATCCTATAATTACTACAAAATCTAAAGTAAGAGATCCAGATGATCTTGCAAAGTTGGCCTTACAATATCAAGGTAAAAGTAAAATGGTATGGGTAGCTGTTGATTACGTTACAATGAGACCAGATTTTCCTTGGCATTATAGACCATCAGATAGAGGACTGAATTATATTCACGAGTTTCCTAAATCTATTAAAAGAACCAATAGATCTGTAACTTGGGGAGACTTACAATTAGTACCAACAGATGGTGTTGTATACGGAAAGTATAGAAATAAAATTACAGCTAATTATCATGATGCTGACTTTGATGTGTTTATGATTAGTTATCATGAAGAAGAAGCAGATAGAAATTTTCAACTTCTTAAACAAAGATTTCCAGATGCAAAACACGTTAAAAATGTAGAAGGTATTGGCAATGCCCACAAGGAATGTGCAAAACAATCAGCAACAGAAATGGTATATATTGTTGATGCGGATGCAGATATTATGGGAGATTTTCACTTTGATTATGTTCCGCCAATGGCCAAACGTATTAACACAACATATGTATGGAGTGCTAGAAATCCAATAAATGGTCTAGAATATGGATATGGTGGTATTAAATTATTTCCAAGAGAGCAATTATTAGAAATGGGTCATATTTTACCAGACTTTACCGCAGGTGTATCTTTTTATCAACCTGTTAGTAATGTATCAAATGTCACAAGGTTTAATAAAGATCCATATAGAACCTGGCGTAGTGCATTCCGTGAATGTGTAAAACTGTCAAGTGGAATTCAACAAAGCGAAACTCCTAAGCAAGAAACAATAGATAGACTTGAAACATGGACCACAGTTGATACTGGCGAACGTTTTGGCCGCTATTGTATTAAGGGTGCATTAGAAGGAAAAGCATATGGTGAAGAACATGCAGATGATGTTGAAGCACTAAACAAAATTAATGATTTTGAATGGTTGCGTGAACAATTTGTTGCAAGTATGAAAAAACGTATTACACCTTAAGCAGTAATTACAATGCTATTTTGACCATCTAGGATGCTTGATTGCTCCTGGATGGTTTTTATTTTTTTCATGAATTCTTTACTCTTGCATTGCACTCTAGCACCAGGGTGTATAGGTTGTGGCCATTGGCCAATATTAACCCAACAATAACCTGCACTTTCAGAATTTAATGGAGGACAAAACTCCTTACTAACTGTAATTACAAAACTGTTATATTCAAATTTTCTATTTGTAGCAGTAAATTTATTCACTGGTATAATTCGCAAAATATCAGGAGTCATCATTAATTCCTCTTGTATTTCTCTTAAAAGTGTTTCTATAGGACGTTCGTCATTTTCCCCTTTGCCACCAAAAAATCCCCAAGTATTGGGATGTGTAACCCTATTACTTCTTAATTGTAGCATAACTCTACCAGAGTCAACACTAAGAAAAATGCATCCGCTTGCTCTAATCATTTTATAGATATAATCTCCAATAACCTGGATTGTAAACACCCTCAAAACTATTTACCCATTCTTTACCATTCCATTCTAATTGATCTCCACTTGATGTATTTGTAACATATTGTGGTGTTGAGTTAGTATGATCAAAACTTACAATCCAATTAGCACCATTATATTCTATAATATCATTTTTATAAGCAACTGCTTGGCTCCAAGATGTACTTTCTGGAATATCATTTAATAGTAGATATCTTTGTCCTTGTGTTGGTAGAGGAACATTACCATCTCCAGGATAACTTGATTGTGGACTTAAAACACCATTTATTGCAGTAAGTGTATTAGTTGGCAATGTTGCAGGGTCAATATCTACCAGCAACGCATTTGTATTATTTGGATCTAAATCTAATCTTCCTATTATGTCATTGTCTTTATTACCTGGATTATTATCTTTTCTTAAACGTATTTGACTAATTCCAGGTCTTAAAGTATTGAAATTTTCTAAATCAACTTCCCAATTTAAGTTTCCGCCATTTTCTAAATCTTGGCTTGTCCCTAACTGGTTTAATAGATATGCCTTGTTATTTTCAAATTTAAGTTTTCTGTCTTCATATGTTACTATTGTATATTCCAATGTTGTTTTGTCAAATAGTTGTTTTGATTCGAATAAATCTAAGTTCTCATCATCCAAATTATATAGTTCGTTTATTATAGTGTGAATAAGTTTTTGTTGTTTTAATTTTGCTGGTGGATTAATAAAAATTGGTAATGCAAAGGTTATATTACTTACATCTATAATATCATCAATACTTGATCCAACTGCTCTACTACTCCAAGTAGTATTTGTCATTTCTACATGGCTCAATGCGCTCCAATCTACTGGATTGCTTGATGTCCTAACATCAAGTGTAGGATTGAATAGTACTAGTATTTGTTCTAATAGTTGTAATTTTTGATCTGTATTTGATGTCCAAATATCACAGCTCATTGTAAGATTATAAGGAACTGGTGCGTGTCGTTCTACAGTATATCTACTGCCTACATCGTCTAAAGTTTCGCCTGTAGTCTCATCTATCTTTTTTTCAAATACATTTATTTTGTCTACATGATCTTGATAAGTTCTACGTTCAGGTAACATACTCAAATCTGTAACATAGCAACTAATAAAAGGAACACTATTTACAACGTTCTCAGAATTTTCTCTTGTAATATGTGCAGCCATACGATTAATGTCACCATATCGTACAGGTACTTTTTGGAATATAGGAAGTCCTGTATCATCTGTACCCATCTGTACATTGAATCCACTAAACAATCTTATAAACTGTTGAATATATCTTCTTATTTGTTTGTCATAAAAATATTGGGTCATTCAAAATCGCTTCCTGGACTAATTGTATCTGATTTGCTAGTGCCAATTTTTGACAGTGCCTGTCGTTCAGAGAATTCTTTATTATCAACAACTGTAGTATTTTCATTATTAATAAAGCTACTTGCATTGTATGTTCTATCACTCCAAGTATCTGTTTTAACATTATCATAAAGTCTATGCCAACGGCTTCCACGGAAAACAAATAGTCTATTTGGATTAAAGTCAGTCCTCACAAAATAATCACCATCATTTGGAGTAATTGGAAACTGATCACCTTGTTCCAATGTTTCGCCATGGTCATACTCATTCTCTGGCTCATTAGATCCAAATAAATGTTCAGCCAATGGTAACCCAATAGGGTTAGCTTCTTCTGCACTTTCAACAATAGCATTACTGATATTAAGTTCTGTTTTGTATGCACTAATTTTATTTTTAAGACTATCTGCATCTTCAGCAGTACCAAGTATATCTGCGTATTCTTGTGTATCTGTTAATGGTGCAACCTTTACTCTCCAGATATGACTATACCAAGTTTGTGAAAAACCTTCACTACCTCTACTTGCATCTTGAACTACATAAAATTTATTAATTGCTTCTTTATCTGCACTTAATAATAGCTCGTCTCTAAGATGGGGAAGTTCTAAAACATCACCTGGCATTAGTTTTCTGCCTAACTTTTCTACCATATCGTTTGTATGGAATGTTATAAACAGTGTATCGTTTGTAAGGAATAATCCAAATTGTGTTAAGTCAAAGTCATTGTCACCAACATTGTACACTCCACGCAATTCAAAAACATCTGGATCATATTTACGATCTCTGTTTTCCATGAATAGCAGGTCTTGTATATTTGTTTCGTCTATAAGTCCCTCTGGATTGTTTTCTTGTCCTGTAATATTGTCAAGATCTAATCCACTACCATAATTAGGCTCACTTGGGTCTCCTCCTTCACTAGGTCTAGGACCTAAGTATTTGTGAATATGAACACCTACGCCACCAATGTCAAATTGCTCGCGGATTGTTCTATCCATAAATTTAAAGTCATTACCTTTGAAAGGTTTATAAAGAGAGAGTCTGGGCATACTTTTTATCCTATATAGTGTATTTATACGACACAGTGTATGTTTTCATTAGATAAGTAATTATATACATACTTAATAGAAAAGGAAATATTATGTTTAGATTTTTTAAGAATAGAGATTGGTGGTTATGGAGTTGGCTAGGGTCAGCTATCATTTTAGGATCACTATGGGTTCAAGTTGAAATTGATGTAAAAATCAATGAATGGTTTGGCCAGTTTTATGATATGATTCAAAAAGCATTGGCTTCACCTAATGCAATTACTATGACTGAATATTGGAGTAGTTTAATTGACTTTATCTACTTGGCAAGTATCTATGTTGCTATTGCAGTAGTGGTAAGCTACTTTACTGCTCATTACCTATTCCGTTGGAGAACAGCAATGGTAGAATGGTATCATAGTGTATACGATAAAGCACGTACAATAGAAGGTGCAGCGCAACGTGTACAAGAGGACACCATTAAATTTAGTAGAATTATGGAAGGTCTAGGAACTAGTTTTATAGAAGCCATTATGATACTTGTACAATTTGTTCCAATTCTACTAGGACTTAGTACAGGACTTACAATTTTCTTCTTTGGTGATTGGCAATATGGTCTTGTTACAGGTGCTCTTATATGGAGTATTGGTGGCACATTATTCTTAGTTGGACTAGGTTGGCTTCTTAGATTAGTAGGTGTTGAATATGACTTACAGAAAAAAGAAGCAGCATATCGTAAGATACTTGTTATTGCAGAAGACGATAATACTATACGTCCTAAATCCATTGATGAATTATTTGTAGATGTACGTAGTATACATTTTAAAAGTTATATTCGTTATCTATACTTTAATATCGGGCGTATTGCATATTTACAAGCAAATGTGTTAAGTGCTTATGTATTCTTAGCACCAGCAATTGTAACAGGTGCAATTACACTAGGCGTAATGCAACAAATTATTCGTGCATTTGGAAGAGTAGAAGGTTCAATGCAATATATACTTAAAGCATGGCCTACTATTATTGAACTAGCAAGTGTATATAAACGTCTACGAGAGTTTGAGCGTCAGATAGAAAAATAATGAAAATAGCATTTTTATTTTGTGGCGAAACTAGAACTTGGGATTCGTCTAATGTTGAAAAAAATCAATATATTCCACAAAAATACAGTACAGTAAGTGATGTATGGAAAAACACTGTGGAATTTATTGATAATAACCTTATTGATTTTAATGTAGATTTTTATGGTATTACTTGGCAACATTGTTCCCCTATAAAAAACAGAGAGTTTTTTAAATCTATAAAACTTGTAGACTTTTACGGTAATAGATTTCGTAGTGAATTACAATATGAAACAGCTAGAATTATATCTAATAACAAACAACTTAAAGATAAAGATTATCCGTGGAATACAATAGCACAATACTACCATTGGATAGAAGGTTTGAAGTTTGTTTATAAAAATTATGATTATGATTTTGTGGTTAAAATGCGATGGGATATTGTCCCACATCATCCACAGCTTATTCTTAATATATTAAATGATCTAAATAATTATGAAGGTACAGATCCAGATTTATGTGTGTTAGCCGCACAAGACTTAAGAATTACAAATGGTGTTCCAGAATTTATGGATATAGTATTTGGAGTTAATAGTGCCTTGTATAAGAAACGTTTTAAACAAAGTACAACTGAGGAAATCCTTCATAAACATGTATTGAGCGATCCCCCTGAGGGTTTGGGAAATATAAGTTTATTCATAGATGATAGTGTAACCAATAGTAAAATACATTCACTATTTGATAACAATTGTATACATAGGGTTTTACATAAAGGGTTTAAATACTTTGAAGATTTAGACGATCAAGTAAAAAATTATGGTGGTACAGTACGTCCTCCAACATAAAAAAATTATAACCCATTGAAAACGCAGGAAACCTTTCTTGCGTTTTTTCTTGACAACCAATACCTTTTGCTTTATAGTATAAGAGTAAGTTAAAAAACAGGAGCAAATATGTTTGATACAGCCGTAAAATTTGAAGATGTTAGTGCAGAAACAATTGCAATGGAAGATGTACAGTTTGAAGATATTGACACTGACATGTTATGCATTGAACATTTTGAAGACTTGCGTCAAGAACTAAATGTTGATAGCGTTTGGAGCATCTGGGACGCAGGTACAATTAGCCTAGATACTAAAATGTTTAATGATCGTATGCGAAAAGTTACATACGATTTTATACGTGCAGATGCTACTTCAGAAGAGATTTATAAAGACTTAGAAGATGGCGGTAAACGCTCAATGGTACAAGTTAGTTCATGGGCAGTAAACGGATCGATTAAGTCATTATGGTTGGCTGCTGATAGTTGTATTAAACAAAGCGGAACACATCATTCTTATATTGAGAACTTTGAAATGCAAGACGATGGTTCTCTTTCGCTAGTAACAGGATCTTAATTATGGAAGTAGGTATTTTAAACAAACCAATACAACATATTTCGGTAGTTATATGCTGTTTTGCAATAATTGGTATGATTGCGTTTAGTATTAATACAATTCTTAATATGCCACATGTTAATTGGGATATAAACGGAAATTGTATAGAAGTGATTAGTCCTGATCCATCGCATAGTTGCCAAAACCTTCCACGCAAATACACTAGCACCGGATAATATTGTGATATTAGATCAACATGCTGCAGAATTATTTGTAGAAAATAAAAACATGATGGTTCCATATTATCTTATGGCATCATATGCATATTATAAAGAAGATGACCCTATTTTTAGCGATGCCTTTTTTGATGAAATGGGCAAGACTATGATAGAAATTTGGGACGATATAGAGCATTTTCATAAGCATCTTATAAGTAAAGGGGACTTAGTTGCAGGCTCATATTTGGGAGATTACCCAGAGCGTGTAAAAGGTGGTTTGGAAAGTTTAAGAAAAGAAAAGGCTTGACATACTCTATTTTAGGTATTAGTATGGCAATATAACAGATAGGAGTTAGTTATGGCAGCACCAAAACGTAAAAAAACAACATCGCCACGTCGTGGTAATAAAAAAATTATGGCACCTAGTTTTGACAATTGGGAAAAATTAGACGGTGTCGAATTTCATCGGTTAAAGATGTCTGTAAATGATTTCTATTATAGGAACTTTAAGCATACTGATACTATTGAATGGTGCTTTCAATGGATGCGTGAAAATGAATATACTAAACAGGATATTCAGAGTGCTAAAAAAGCAATTAAACATGAGCAAGTACTTGGTGTAAGATGTAAAATGCTATTAGACGGTTGTCCTGATTTCAATCAAAAAGAAGATGATTATTGGCAATCATGTGCAGGCACTGGTGGTAGTATCACGCCTATGACAGAATGGATTATTTCTAAAATTGATACAGCTATTGATATTGGTAAAGATATTATAGAAGAAAAAAAGGTTGAGGATAGTAAGAAGAAAAATGTATATGTTCCTTCAATTAAAGAACGATTGCAAGATACATGCGGAGGCATGACTGAGTCTATTGAAGAATTTGTAGACGACTTTTGCAGAAATCCAGATAAAACACTCCTTAAGAAGTTTGAACCTATAAACATCTTGCGTAAATTAAATGCAAAGCCAGGGCATGCACGTATCATTCGAAATTGGTATATTGCAGAGCTTAATGAATATGTTGAACTACTCAATCCTCCAACACCTGCACAAAAGAAAAAAATGACAGAGAAGGAATTGGACTTTTTAGATCAACTTAAAGAAGGTTACAGTCATCTGTCTAAAGCAGAAGCTAAATTATTTTTAGAAATGTTTCAAAAGATTGTATCAGCTTGTGATATTATTGAGAAAGAAGCAAAAATTACACGTAAGCCTCGCAAAGTAAAAATTAAGAGTCCTGAAGATATTACAAAAAATGTAAAGTTTAAACTTAGCGATGCAACTTACGGTATTGCAAGTGTTCCACCAGCCAAGCTAATAGGAGCAAATATTGCAGTAGTGTTTAATTGTAAAACTCGTAAATTAGGAATGTATTATGCAAGTAGTGTAGATCCTAAAGGGTTAGGTCGTCCAGGAAGTGGATTTAATGTAAAAGGTACTACTATACTAGGATTTGACGAAAATAGAAGTATACAACGTACTATACGTAAGCCCAACGAGTTCTTACCAACAATTAAGAAGTCATCACGTGCTAAGACAGAGAAAATGTTTGCTACTATCAAAACTACTGAAACAAAAATGAATGGTAGGTTAAATAACGATATAGTAATTATGGCGGTATTTTAGAACTTAAGGCAACAAAATCATGATAAATTTAAGACGCAGTGATGTAGATCCAGAAGTTCTACTTAATCCAGGAGATGATCCTATTGGAATAATTATTGACTGCAAAGACAATGAAACAGAATGTAGGACATTTGAATTAGAATTATTCCTAGCTGACTTGACTATGACAAGTTTAAAGTATCATGGATTTAAAAACTTTGTATTGTTTGAAGATAGAGATGACTTTGATATTGCAGTAAACACCTTGGATTGTAATGGAATAAAAAAGGGAATAATTTTACATGCAGGATGCGTAGTAAATGGATACTGTAAAGGGCAAATTTTAGACCTGGACCATATCACTGCATATAAAGTAGAAGATAAAGTTTATAGACAATACGTTGTATTTGATGTAGAACAATACACATATTTTCAAATGCGAGGGGAATATCTTAAAAATGTTAGAGACTTGGTCAAAAATAAACCTGCACCTGAACTTGGAATACATTATCTGTATCCTTCAGATGATAATGTTTTCTTTTATGACGATCTAATAGAACAAAATCTGCCAAATTTAGAAAAACTACCAGATCAGGATTTGGACAGAGCTATTGATATAGTTAGAGAAATTAAGCATTATGTAAAATAGTATATCTGCTAAATAGTAGTAGGAGATATATTATGAGTGCAGTTTCTAAACTACAAAAAGAAATCGAACTTCGTTTAGGCGGAGGTATGGTAGACGTTGAACTAGATCCAGAACATTATGAGCTGGCTATTAAGAAAAGTTTACAAAGGTATAGGCAAAGAGCGGAAAACTCTGTAGAAGAAAGTTTTATTGTTTTAGAACTTACAGCCGGTACAAGTGAATATACTCTCCCTAAAGAAGTAGTAGAAGTCAAAGATATCTATAGACGTACTAGCGGTATTAGTAGCGGCACAGGTGCTAATATTGAACCATTCCAAGCAGCATATATAAACACTTATCTTCTAGGTTCTAGTAGACAGGGTGGGATGTCTACATATGACTTCCTACAACAAAACAGAGAAACAATGGGTAGACTATTCGGTGCAGAACTAATGTTTACTTGGCGCCCTAGAGATAATAGACTTATTATTCAAAGACAAATTAGAGCAGATGATACTGTTATATTACATGCTTATAATTATAAGCCTGATGAGGCAATTGTAGAAGATACTTACAGTGGACCATGGGTAGCAGATTATGCATTATGTCATGCAAAACTTATGATAGCAGAAGCACGTGGCAAGTTTACACAGATTGCAGGACCACAGGGTGGTACTACAATGAACGCAGACCAATTAAGGGCTGATGCACAGGCTGACATGGATAAGTTAGAACAAGAGCTTACATTATACATGGATGGGTCTGCTGGCCTAGGGTTTGTAATAGGATAATTAGATTGACTAATCGTATATAATCGTATATAATTGTATATATAATTACAGTTAGGAATATATATGGAAAAGTTTAAACTGCTGGTCATAGGACATGGTAGACACGGAAAAGATACTGTTTGTGAAATATTAAGAGACAAATATAACTATACTTTCGAGAGCAGTAGTAAGTTTTGTAGTAAACTTTTTATATATAATAATTTAAAAGACAAATACAGTTATAAAGATGAGGAGCAATGTTATGCTGATAGGCATAATCATCGTGCTGAATGGTATAACGCTATTTGCGATTACAATAATCCAGACGCAGCAACTCTTGGTCGAGAAATGTTTAAAGAATATGACATTTATTGTGGCTTAAGAAATAAACGTGAATTTTTTGCAATGCAAAATACCGGTGTATTTGATTATGTAATATGGGTAGACAGATCCTTGCATCTACCTCCAGAATCTACAGATAGTATGAGCCTAGAACAGTGGATGTCAGACTATACTATAGACAACAATGGCACTTTACAAGAGCTAGAATTTAATGTAGACCAATTAGTAAACTTCTTGAATTAAATATGTCGATAACTGCCCTGTTTTAACGTATCTTAAATAAATACCATTAGATAAAACAAACATCCAAACGAAAATGGATTATTAAGTAAGGAGTCTAAACATGGCAAATCTTGTCTCGCCTGGCGTCCAGGTAACAGTAACAGACGAATCAGTATATGGCCCAGCTGGCGCCGGTACTGTACCAATGCTTTTTATTGCTACAGGCCAGGATAAAATTGATCCTACAGGTACAGAAGCAGATGGCATTGCGAAATTTACAAAATCAACAAATGCAGGCAAACCAGTCCTTGTAACATCACAAAGAGAACTAACACAGTACTTCGGTAACTGTGATTTCCGTACAGTTAGTGGAACAGTACAACAGGGTGATGAAACAAACGATTACGGTTTATTAGCTGCATATTCTTTTCTAGGCCAAAGTGCAGGTGCATACATTGTACGTGCAAATGTAGATCTAGGAGCATTAAGACCACTTTCAGCAGAACCAACAGGTCCTGCAGCAAATGGAACTTATTGGCTAAACCCTTCAGCAAGTAATTGGGGTATGTTCCAATATACAGCAACTGGTTGGGTTGCAGTAACACCAACAGTAGAAATAACAGATGGTTCAGCACCATCAGCGGCAGTAGTTACAGATGGATATCTAGTAGCAATTGCAGCGGCATCAGGGTCAACAGGAATTGAATACTATAAAGAAGCTAGTGGTTCATGGACAGCTGAAACGCCTACATTTGCACCGCATTATAGTGAACCAGCATCACCAAGTGTGGGTGATATTTGGGTTAAAACAACAAAACCAGGTAGTGGTGTAAGTATAAGCATTGCTGAAAATATGGCTGGTATATTTGTTGCACACCCAATTAACTATGCAATGGCAACAGATCCAGCAGGTACAACATCAGATACATTCCAAGATGGTACAGCGTCTATAGCACGTACATTACAAGACGGTGATTTAACATTAGAAATTGAAGCATCAAAACTTGTTCTAAAATCATATGAATCAGGTGCTTGGGGAAACCTAACAATTGTAGCTCAAACAGCAGAACCAACAGGTGCCGCAACAGATGGCACAATGTGGTTTGACCCAGATTTAAATCAACTAGCAATTTACGAAGTTGGTACAGATAGTGGCGTACAAAAATGGAAGCGTGTAACAAATGTTACGTATGCTACAGCAGCACCAAGTGCAGGCAATGCAGGCAACTATTGGGTAGATACAGACGCTAACGGATATCCTGTAATTTACAGAGATAACGGTAGTGCATGGGTACTAAAAGATAATACAGATCAAACAACATCAGGCGGTGTTGTGTTTGGTGATATTACAGCAAATGATACATCAGCAGGTGTATTTGAATCTGCATTACTAGCAGGTGCACCAAATCCTCTACTACACCCAGTTGGTACAACAGGTATTAACATGTGTCGTTCAGGCGGTACAGTACGTATGTATGATTCAAGCCTAGGCACAGCATGGAAATGGCGTAACCACGCAGGAAACCAAGCTAGTGGCGCAGGTTCTTTTGGACGTCATGCTCAGCGTAGAGTAGTAGTAACAGCGATGCAAGCAAGTGCAACAGGATCAGAACTACGTGAAGATACAGTTAACTTCCGTTTAATTGCAGCTCCAGGTTATCCAGAACTAATGGATGAAATGGTAGCACTAAACAGTGATAGAGATGAAACAGCATTTATTATTGTTGACTCGCCACTACGTATGAATCCAACAGATGCAGTATCCTGGATCCAAGGCAACGGCGCAGTTGAAAATGGCGAAGATGGACTAGTAACAAAGAACACATATGCAGCAGCATATTATCCAAGTTCACTAGCTACTGACCCAGTATCAGGCAACAGCGTAGTAGCACCAGCATCACACATAGCATTATACACATTCGCATATAATGATAATGTAAGTTTTCAGTGGTTTGCACCAGCAGGCCTAACACGTGGTGTAGTACAAAACGCAGCAAACGTAGGCTACTTAAATGCAGAAGATGAATTTGTACCAGTAGCATTAACACAAGGTTCTCGTGATGCTATGTATGAAAAGAAACTTAACCCAATTGCAAACTTCCCAACAGATGGTGTGGTTGTATTTGGCCAAAAGTCTCTACATGCAGGAGCAAGCGCACTTGACCGTGTAAACGTTGCTCGTTTAACAGCATATCTAAGAGAACGTTTTGCAGTTATTGCAAGACCATTCTTATTTGAAGCTAATGACGAAACAACACGTGCAAATGCTAAATCAACTTTTGAAGGTTTCCTAGCAAACATTCTTAAGCAACGTGGTATTTACGATTTTGCAGTAGTGTGTGATGTAACTAACAACACACCTGCAAGAGTTGATGCAAATGAGTTTTATGTAGATGTAGCAATTGAGCCTACAAAATCTGCAGAATTTATTTACATACCAATTCGTATTGTTAACACAGGCGAATTAGCATAAATTCATATAAAATAAACAGAATAGGCTGCATTAATTGCAGCCTTTTCTATGACTGGTAAATTTTTTTACCTTTTTGCATAAATACATATAGAACAAATTACTATTAGATTATAGTATTCAAGGAGAAATTAAAAATGGCTGTAATTACAAACTTTGGCGTACCTACTGGCAGCGTGTCAGGTACAACTCTTATGCCAAAACTACAATATCGTTTCCGTGTCACATTCACAAGACTGGGCAATGAGGTAAATTCAGATGTTGTAACACAAAACGTAATTAGTGTATCAAGACCAAGCCTAACTCACGAAGAAGTCGTTGTTGATTCATATAACTCAAAAATGTATCTTGCGGGTAAGCACACTTGGGAAACACTAACACTAACAATGCGTGATGACATGACATCAGAAGTTATCAAACAATTAGGTGGACAACTTAACAGGCAAGTTGATCATGCAGATCAAGCAAGCGCCACAGCAGGTTCATCATACAAGTTTGAAATGATAATTGAAACATTAGATGGTGGCAACGGTAACTCTGTTGTAACCGCTTTTGATAAATGGGAATTAAAAGGTTGTTACCTACAAAATGTTGCATATGGTGATTTAAACTATGCTACATCAGACATGGTACAAGTAACGGCAACTATCCGTTATGACCACGCTGAGCATATAATAAATGGAAGTGGTGACACACTAAGCAATGGGTTTAGAGGAACTGCAGACGACGGCGCGACAACTTAATCCAAGATAGGATAACAAAATGGCTCTAGGCACACAAGCACATAAATTGTATGGACAAGATACGATTGGTACGATTTCAGCTGTGCCTAGAAACAAATTTAACTTCACTTGTAGTTTAGATACAATTGAAGGAACAGTAGATTTACGCCGTGTAGCAAGTGTAGTTATGCCAAGTTATACTAATAGGGTACAAACTCTAAATAGTTATAATAAGAAAAAAATAGTACAAACAGGCGTTGATTATAACCCTGTAATTCTTACAGTATACGACACAAGAGATGCAGCCATAGAAAACTTTTTAAAAAGCTACACGGCATACTACTATGGCGGTCCAATGAACACGCCAAATATAATATCACATACTGTTGACGGTAAAGGCTTTAAACTGCAAGGCAGTAAAAATTATATAAGAACTTTTTTTATAGAACGTACTAATTCTTCTGATGATGACAATATAATTCAAATATATAACCCAATAATATCAAACATAGATTCAGATACATTAGATTACAGCGACACAGGTCTAGTGCAATATCGACTGACCTTTACGTATGAAGGTTATGATATAAAGAGCAGATAAACATGGCAAAGTTTATGCAAGGTCTTTATGAGGTCAAAAATCCAAATAAATACATAGGTAAAAGAGCGCCAAGGTATAGAAGTGGCTGGGAACTTGCTGTTTTTAGAATGTGTGATAATCATCCTAGTGTTATTGGTTGGGGAAGCGAAACGCATCGTATTCCGTATCGCAACCCATTAACAGGTAAGACAACTACATATGTTCCTGATATATTAATGGTATATAAAGATACCAAAGGTAATGATCGTGCTGAGATGGTAGAAATTAAACCTAGTAAACAAACTTTAGGTGAAGCCAAAACACAATCAGAAAAAGCAGCTGCAGTAGTCAATCATGCAAAATGGCAAGCCGCCAGAGCATGGTGTGATGCCAAAGGATTAGGTTTTAGAGTAATAACAGAAAATGAGATATTTAATAGACCTAAAAATAGTAAACCCAAGCGCAGAAAGAGTAAAAGAAAATGACTAAGAAGCTTGAAGAAACATTAAACTTACTTCCTGACATAGAAGATATGTTGCCTAAGGAAGAAGAAGAATTAGAGCCTACAATTGAAGAATTAGAAAACGAAATTGCAGAGTATCAAGGGGAAATGTCTATTGCTGAACGTACAGATTCTGCATTACCAGCAGTAACAGGACTAGAAGAGCTTGACAGAGAAATGGATGCATATGCCGCAAAAGCTATGGAAACTTTTGAGGATTTAGTAGACTTAGGAAAAAGTGTAGAAGATAGACATGCAGCTCCAATTTTTGATAGTGCTAGTAAAATGATTAGTGCCGCATTACAAGCCAAACAAGCAAAAATGGATAAAAAATTAAAAATGATTGAACTACAAATGAGACAGCGTAGACTTGATGTAGATGAAGATAAAGCACAAGCATACATTCAAAATAAAAACAGAGAGAACGGTGGATCACAAGATCAAGACATTGCAGAAGGCAAAGTTATTGGTAGCAGAAGTGAATTATTAGCAGAAATAATGAACAAAATGGACAAAAACGATAAATAGTATTACGGAGAATTATAATGAAAAGTTTTATTAACTATCTAGCAGAATCAAAACAAACATGGAAATTTAGAGTTAAAACTATCCATGAATTAACGGATGAACAATGTGATCGCATTGAGAAGCACCTAATGAAATATGACTCAAAAGGACTTGGTGCTGTGAAGAAGACAATACTACAAAGTACACCAAAAGACTTTCCTAGCCACAAAGGCTATGAAGTTTTTATGTATGAGTTTGAAACAAACTTACCAGTAAGTGGATATCAGGTTAAAACTGAAATTCAAAACATGCTAGGATTACAAGATGGTGTATTTAAAGTAAGAGGCGAGCATGAACAAGATATCGACATGTTAGAAGAATCATCAGAGTATGACATGGAAAAAAATGATAGTAAATTAAACGATTCAGATTATAGTGAAGCAGATAAAGTAAAAACTGATGATTATTATGGAGATAACTATAATACCAGTTTTGTACAAGAATTGTTAAAACTTAGAAAAGAAAAGGAAAAAGACAATGAGTGATTTAGACAGAATTTTAAAACTTGCTGGCTTTGAAGAAACTCAGGGTCATGTAGACGAAGCAGAACAACTAAATGCATCAGACTACAGTTGTGAAGACTGTGGCGACACAATGCATCAACCAACTACAGATTGTTCACATGATTGTGATGATGAAACAGGTAGCTGGTGGAAAGATGAAAACGGCAATGGCGTTCCAGATTCAATGGAAGAGCGTTCCATGAAAGAAGACGATATGGAAGAAGCAGTAGGTGATTCTGCTTCAGGTTTTTATAGAATGCAAGATGAATTTGCAGGTGGTGAAGCAGATGGCGCACACAAAGTCCTTATTGACGAATTAGTGCGTTACCTAAGTGGAGACCAACTTGAAGATTTTGTTTCAGATTTTGAAAGACACCATGATCTAGTAGGCGACATGGAAGAAGCAGAAATTGATGAAGCAGAGATTGAAGAAAATGCTTTCAATCAAGCAGCGGCGGCAGCGGCACGTGCGGGCAAAGACACATTTGAGTTTGGTGGTAAAATGCACAAAACTACAATGAAAAAAGATACTGCACATAAACTAGACGATGATATCCAAATGGAAGCAGAAAAGAATTGCGGATGTGGAGAAACTCCTTGTAAAACTCATGGCAAGATGCAAGAACAAGAGATTTCAGAAGCACCTACAATGGATACAACACAACTAATTACACTACTTAAAAATGCAGGACTTAGTGAAACAGCTATTCAAGAAAAATTAAATGAATGGGCGAATACACCAGATAACATTGGAGAAGTAGAACCAAGAGAACACGGAGATGCATATGATTTTGCTCAGGGTGTAAATTTAAGTCTAAAACGTTATTTAGATGCAGAAAACATGAAGGTAAATGTACAAGAGCATACAGTAGAAGACATGAAGGCTCTTTACGAAGCTAAAAAGACTAGCTAAAGGTTATAACAAGTAAAAAGGGTTAGATTAATTTCTAGCCCTTTTTCTGTTTATAAATACAGTTATGGCAGTAGATACAAGATTAACCAAAACTCCTCATAAAACGGAAAAATACACAGAAGATCAACTAATGGAGTTGGCTAAATGTGCAAATGATCCTAAATATTTTATGACAGAGCATTGCTACATTCAACACCCAACAAAAGGACGTATGCGTTTTGCTCTCTTTGACTACCAGAGAGATCTGGTAGATAATTATCACAACAATAGATTTAGTATAGCAATGCTTGCTAGACAAATGGGCAAATCAACAGCCGCGGCAGGATACCTGTTGTGGTATGCAATGTTCCATGCTGACCAAACTATTCTTATTGCTGCACACAAGTATAGTGGTGCTCAAGAGATTATGCAACGTATACGATTTGCATATGAAACATTACCAGATTATATTCGTGCAGGTGTAACAGCATATAATAAAGGTAGCTTAGAGTTTGATAACGGTTCACGTATTATTGCACAAGCAACAACAGAAAACACAGGACGTGGTTTGTCCATATCACTTGCTTACTTGGACGAGTTTGCATTTGTTAGAGGAACGATAGCCAGAGAGTTCTGGACAGCATTAAGTCCAACACTTAGTACAGGTGGTAAATGTATTATTACTAGTACTCCAAATATGGACGACGACCAGTTTGCACAAATTTGGCGTGAAGCTAATAAGAATGTTGACGAATATGGAAATGAATCTGATATAGGTAAAAATGGCTTTGCCCATTTCTTAGCCACATGGATACAACACCCAGACAGAGATGAAGAATGGGCAGAAGAAGAACGTAATAAAATTGGAGAAGAACGATTTAGACGTGAACATAATTGTGAATTTATTGCGTTTGATGAAACACTTATTGATAGTATAAAATTAGCTCAAATGGAATATCAAGATCCGTATGCTAAAATGGGACAAGTACGTTGGTATAGACCAGTTAAAAAAGATCATATATACATGGTGGCATTAGATCCAAGTTTAGGTACAGGCGGGGATAATAGTGCGATACAAGTATATGAACTACCAGGAATGAGACAGATAGCAGAATGGCAAAATAATAGAACACGTGTTCAAGGACAGGTAAAAATTATTAAGCAAATATGTGACTATATTCATACAGAAACAAAAGGTAATTGTGAGCTTTATTATAGTATTGAAAATAATACACTAGGGGAAGCAGCATTGGGAAGTGTTATGGAATTAGGTGAAGAAAATATACCTGGTACATTTTTAAGTGAAAGCAAAGCACACGGAAATAGTAAAAAATTTCGTAGGGGATTTACTACTACACATAAAAGCAAAATATCAGCATGTAGTAAATTAAAACATTGGATAGAAACAGATAAAATGGGTATTGCTAGTCAAAACCTATTAAGAGAACTAAAAACATTTATTGCACGTGGCAATACTTATGCAGCCAAAGAAGGTGAAACAGACGATTTAGTAATGGCCAGTATTTTGGTAATTCGCATGTCGCAAGAACTAATAAATTATGAAGAAAAGGCATACGATTATTTGCTAAGTGAAGATGCATATGATGACGATGATTTTGTTCAACCTATGCCATTCAGTATGCTTTAAAATATACTTTTTGGATAAATACTTTAAAGGATTTAAAATGGAACAACTAGCTTCAGAAATTTTTAATATATTAAAAGGTGCAAATATGGATATTGTACTGTATAACGATGCAGGACAGAAAACATTAGAACCTGCTGAGGCAACACGTTTTTATGTAATTAACGGTGATTTATTAATTACACTTCGAAATGACAATTCTGGACAGACAGAGACTGTAGTACAAATTGGCACAGATTTTAAATTGCAAGACAACAAAACGTTACTTAACAATATCAAGTCAGTAACACATAATACGATGGGTGAATATAAATTGAGACGCTTTAACAAAAACATACAACCAAAAGATTTTTCACACCAGAGTGTGACTGAAGGATATAGTAAAGCATTTGGTAGCTTGAAAACAAGTTATATTCAAATGGAAAACTGTAGATTAATCGTCAAGCATACAAAAGGTGTGAATGAAGAAATACGTGGTTCTAGAAGTAGACATATACACTCATTGTTTGTAGAAGATGGACAAGGAAATCGCCAACAATTTCCACACAAATATATGGCAGGTGCAAAAGCAATGGCAATGCACGTCAATAATGGCGGGGTGTTTGAAGATTCAAAAGGTAATAAAATACTTGGCATTTGTGAAGAAATCACAGATTTAAATCAATTTTTAAACCATGTAAAGAGAAATAAGCTAGTAAATGAAGGTAACCAAGAAGTAGTTGAAACATGCAGAAGTCGTATGAAGCAACTTAAAGATGATATACGTAAGTTACATACAAAGGGTGGTTATGATAAACTGGCTGTAGAAGAAAAAACAGAAGAATTAGATGAAAATTCGGTTGACATTGCACAAAGATTCGTGTATGATACATTTGAGAACAGAAACATGGATTCTGTACTTACAACAGTAGCACGTATCGTCAAGGAGAAAGAAACAATGGATCAAATTAATAAAGAAACATTGACATCACTATATGCAATGATTAAAGATGGAGCAGACTTTAAATTAAGTCTAGATCCAAACGATCCTTCGAATCCAAATAATGAGGATCCAAAGAAATATAGCGGCCAACAAGGTCCTATGGCAAAGGTAAGCTCAATGTTATCTTACCTAGCACAAGAGACTAAGAATGATGAAGCAAGTAATGTGTTTAGTAGATTAAGTACTGCTATTCATGATATGGACAAACAAACTATATCGCTTGTAGTTAAAGTCATCAATCATATTCTTAAAAAAGGTTACACTGGTGCTAAAAAAGAAGAATCAGTACAACCTATCGCAGAAACAGTATTAACTGCTATGCGTAGAAAAATTTCCTAAGGAAATCAACTATTTGCTTGACAGTAAGCAATAAAAATTATATACTGTATAGGCAATTAAAGGCAAAAGCGCACAGATGTGTGCAATATACAATACTAATATAGGCTAATATAGGAGAAAACAATATGGCAACTTTAGCAGAAATCCGTGCGAAACTCGCACAACAAGAACAATCAACAAGTAGTAAATCTTCAGGTGGCGGCGACAACGCAATCTTTGCACATTGGAACATTGATTCCGGATCAAGTGCAACACTAAGATTCCTTCCAGATTCAGATCCAGAAAACACTTTCTTTTGGAAAGAACGTCAGATGATGCGTTTTACATTTCCAGGTGTAAAAGGTCATGACGAAAACAAACCTGTAACTATCCAGGTACCATGTGTAGAAATGTGGAATGAAACATGCCCAGTGCATGCAGAAATTCGTCCTTGGTTTAAAGACAATGCAATGGAAGATATGGCACGTAGGTTTTGGAAAAAACGTAGCTACGTATTCCAAGGCTTTGTAACACAAAGCGATATGAATGAGGACAGTGTTCCAGAAAACCCAATTCGACGTTTTGTAATCTCCCCGCAGATTTATAAAATCATTAGTAGTGCATTAATGGATCCTGACTTCCAGGAGATTCCTACAGACTATGAAATGGGTACTGACTTTAAAATTACCAAAGGTACTAAAGGACAGTATGCAGATTATGGTACTAGTAATTGGGCTCGTAGAGAACGATCATTAGATCAAACAGAGCGTGATGCAATTGCGGCAAATGGATTATTTAATCTAAATGACTTTCTTCCAAAGCGTCCTGACGCAGGAACATTAAATGCAATTTTTGAGATGTTTGAAGCAAGTGTAGATGGTCAACTTTATGATCCAGAGCGTTTTGCTACATATTATCGTCCATATGGAATGGATGCGCCTGCAAATACAGGCAATGTAGCACCTGCGCCAGTAGCAGCGGCAACACCTGCGCCAGTAGCGGCAGCAGCACCTGCGCCAGTAGCGGCACCAGTAGCAGAAACAACAACTGATACAGGCTGGCAAGATCCAAAGCCAGCGGCAACTCCTGCCCCTGCACCAACTCCAGAACCTGCAACTGCAGGTGGTGATGAACAACCAAGCGCACAAGATATCTTGGCAATGATTCGTCAACGTAAAGAATCCTAAAAAACTTATGGAGACGGTATAGAGCCGTCTCCTTTATTAATTCTATTGGAGATATAAATGGCAAAACCATTCGATGTAAGTAAATTCCGTAAAAGTATTACTAAAGCGGTGCCCGGACTATCTGTCGGGTTTAATGATCCAGATACATGGATTAGTACAGGTAATTATACACTAAACAAACTTATTAGTGGAGACTTTGATAAAGGTATTCCACTTGGAAAAGTAACAGTATTAGCTGGTGAATCTGGTGCAGGCAAAAGCTATATTGCAGCAGGCAACATTGTAAAAGCGGCACAAGATCAAGGCATATTTGTTATTCTAATTGACACAGAAAATGCATTAGATGAGAAATGGCTACACGCACTGAATGTAGATACTACACCAGAAAAACTATTAAAACTTAACATGAGTATGATTGATGATGTTGCTAAAACAGTTAGTGACTTTATGAAAGATTACAAAGCAGAATATGCAGATAAAGAAAAGGACGAACGTCCTAAAGTATTGTTTGTAATTGACTCGTTAGGCATGATGCTAACACCTACAGATGTTGATCAGTTTCAAAAGGGTGACATGAAAGGTGACTTAGGACGTAAGCCCAAAGCACTAACTGCACTTGTTCGTAATACTGTTAATATGTTTGGTGAATTTAATGTTGGTATGTTATGTACAAACCACACATACGCATCACAAGACATGTTTGATCCAGATGACAAGATTAGTGGTGGACAAGGCTTTATCTATGCATCAAGTATTGTTATTGCTATGCGTAAACTTAAATTAAAAGTAGATGCAGATGGCAACAAAACATCACAAGTACATGGTATTAGAGCAGCATGTAAAGTAATGAAAACACGTTATGCCAAACCTTTTGAAAGTGTACAAGTGGAGATTCCATATGAAACTGGCATGAGTCCATATAGTGGACTAGTAGATTTCTTTGAAGCAAAAGCAGTACTTAAAAAGGTAGGAAACCGTCTAGAATATACTAGTTCAACTACCGGAGAAGTTGTTTTACAATTCCGCAAGGCATGGGAACGTAATGATAGTAACTATTTAGATTTGGTTATGCAAGAGTGGGATAACGAAGTAGTAGATGCAATTGAAGAAGATATCATTGATGAAGAGGCAGAAGTAAATGTTGAATGATGGTGATTTAGAATTTGTATTTGCATTATATGATAGTGCAAAAGTTATTATGGCTGAAAAAGATCGTCCTACTTGGGCTGAAGAAGTTGTTCGCCACTTAGTTGACTTTGGTATCGATGTAAAGCAATGTGCCCCTGATCTAAGTGACCATTGTGAATTAATTGAAGCGGCAATTGCTGAGTATTTGGAAGTAGAAAACGAAGATATTGACCTGTATGGTGAATATAATGAAGATGACGAAGAATATGAATACTAATGAGTATATGGTATAATAAAGTAGCACGTAATTTGGGGGAGATAGTTTCGGCCGTCTCTCACTTTGAACGTGAGCTCGATCAAGCAAGATTAGAAACTTCTATGAAAGGCGTTGTTGAAAAACATAGTCGAGATATGCCAGGTATTGTTGAACATCGTTTCAACCAATTACAAGAAGTAGAAGCAATATTAGAACATCTTAATACTGAAATGCGAAAACTACGAAGCAAGACTTTTCGTAAATTCCTAGAGAGTTACAATAGAGCTTTAAGTAGCCGTGATGCAGAAAAGTTTGTTGATGGAGAAGATGAAGTTGTTGATATGCAGTATCTTATTAACGAATTTAGTTTAGTGCGTAATAGATATATTGGTATAATTAAAGCATTAGAAGCAAAACAATTTCAAATAAACAACATTGTGAAATTAAGAGCCGCAGGTTTAGAAGATATTTCACTATAAAAATTAAATTATTTTACAAGTTATTGAAAACGCAGGAAACTTTTCTTGCGTTTTTTCTTGACACCAAGACGTTTTGGTGCTATATTAAGTGTATAAGTTAAACAAACAGAAAGATTACAACATGTCAACTGATTTACGCAATGTACCAAATTTAGATTCAACACGTGAATTGACTCAAACTCGTTTTTGGGGTGGAGTTGACCGTAAGCAGTGTGTACAGATAACACAAAAGAAAGCACGTGGTTTCAGTCAGCCTACTACGTCAGATGGTTTTTTTAATCATATAGATTTGACTCGTGAACAAGCTCGTGCATTGGCTGTTGAATTGATGTTGTTTGCTGAAGGTCGTGAAGTAGAAGAATTTGAAGGAGAAGTATAATGCAGATTAAAGGCGCAATGACTGTTTTAAATAAACGTTGTGATTTTTATGGTTGGACATTTGATCAACTGATCGCTAAATTAGATGAAGGCTTTGATGAAAACTATACTGTTCTTACAGCATATGAAGTTTATAAAATGCATAATGGTTATGTATGGTGTGGCCTTAACGGCGTTGGGTGGACTACACCTGAAAAGAGCCGTGAAGAAAGCAATGTTTATCATGGTTATGGACACCAGTTAGAGTTGGATCTGTAATGTTTGATAACTATACAGTTTTAGATGCCCTTGCATTTGCTATAGAAATACACGAACAGCAAGGTTTTGTAAAAAGCGGCCACGGTTCTGTGCGTATAGCTGATGATGGTAAAACTGAAATACGTACCTTTGATAACAAGACATGTATTTTAGAAAAAATTAAATCAGAAAAAATCCCTGAATCAAAATATATGGATCAAGCAAAAGAAATGCTTGATCGTATCAATGGCAAACTCATGCTTAAAAAACTTACTAGTAGTTCAAATAGTTTTGAGAATTCTCTTATTAAGGCATTAAATGAAGATTTAAACAAATTTGCTGTTAGTTTAATTGCAAGTATGCCTAATAGTATTGTAATTGATAAAAAACGTGAAGTATTAAACGACAAAATGTCTAAAATTAAACATACAAGCCAGTATTTTGGTAAAAAAGGTATTCGTTATGATATTGATGTAGATGTTTTGGATGTAAAATATATACAATCAAGTGATGTTTATATGATTACTACTGTTTATAATAACGAAAACATTATCAAGTTTTGGTGGAGAGAGCAGCCAGATATTAGTGATATAATAAATGATAAAACAATTACTATTCGTGGAACAGTTAAAGCTCATGAGCTAAGTAAATTTTCTGGTGCTAAAGAAACTTTAATTAATAGGGTTAAAATTACTAACACTAAATAGTTTTATGAATGCATGGAATAAACTCGATAAGATAGAAATAGAACTAAGCGGCGATTGTAACGCCGCTTGTCCTTTATGTCCTAGGACAGAGGCAAACTCTCCTTTAAAAGGTAACGGGAACCACACACTAGAAGATGTTAAAAGATCTTTTGGACATCTTGTGCCAAAATTTCAAGAAGTAGACTTTGAGATAGCATTATATGGATTGGGTGGAGATCCTATACTTAACCCAGAGTGCTATGAAATTACAAAATGGTTTACTGAAAATGGCGCATATGTAATTATTAGTACTAACGGTGGATATAATAATGCAGAGTGGTGGACAAAACTTGGACAACTTGATAACCTTACTGTAAAGTGGGCTATTGATGGTGCAGAAAAAACAAATCATCTATATAGAATTAATGTAGTATGGGATATTGTAATTCGAAATTTGACAGCATTTACACAAGCAGGAGGAAAAGCATCTTGGGTGTTTATTCCTTTTGACCATAATATGGATGAGTTTGAAACTGCAAAAAATATTGCAATTAGTTTGGGTGTAGATTTTGAATCTAAAACAAGTGGGCGTAATGCAGACCATGAGAGTAAAAATGAATCTGTACAGGTAAACAAATTAAAGAAAAAAGAAAAACCCCAAACTAGAAAATATAAGCAAAGTAAAACTATACCACATAGGGATATTAGCAAACTTCAAGAAATAAGAAAAAATTTAGAAAATTTAGAAGATAATTTAGATTATGATGAAACACTAATAAAAGATGCAGTAGATTCTATAGAATGTAAAGCACTTAATGTTCCTGAGTTATATGTAAGTGCAGATCAAAAATTATATCCTTGTTGTTTTCTTCATGACACTGAATCATTTAAAAAGAAAAAATGGGATCCTAGTATGGAAGATGATTGGAACGATCTAAAATTGCATAGTATGGATTCTATATTACAAAAATCTCCCTTTACAGAATTAAAAGCAAGGATGCATCCAGATCATCCTAATTTTGTAAGAAGATGTTTGCATCAGTGTGCAGATAAAAATAGTCATCGCACAATAATTAAAAAAATATTTGAAAAATAATTATAACCTATTGTTTTCTTTAGATAAAGCTATTCGCTTTTCTGTTGACAACCAATGCGTCTTGCTGTAATGTATAAGAGTAAGTTAAAACAAAAGGATAGATATATGCCAACAGCAATGCAGCTAAAGAAAACTCGTGTAAAAAAAGCTACTAAAATTTTAGAAGTAGTAAATGATGCAGTTGACAATCCAAATGAAACAGATGAGCAAATCATCGAACGTATGCGTGAACGTTTTAGTATCTTAGATGATATGACACAAGCATCAATTGATGGTGTTGTACGTGGTATGGTTGTTACTGGACCTCCAGGTGTAGGTAAATCATTTGGTGTAGAACAAGTACTAGAAAAGAATAGTTTGTTTGACAAACTAGCAGGCAACAAGATGCGGTTTGAGGTTATCAAAGGTGCTAGTTCTGCTATTGGGTTATACAAGGTACTATTTCAGAATGCAGATAAGAATAACGTGCTTGTGCTAGATGATTGTGATACTGTACTGTATGACGAAACATCACTTAACCTGCTTAAAGCGGCACTTGACTCAAGTAAAAAACGTAAGATTAGTTGGAATACTGATAGTGCATTGTTACGCCGTGAAGGTATTCCAGATACTTTTGAATTTAAGGGTTCAGTTATTTTTATTACTAACCTTAAGTTTGACAAGGTGCGTGGTAAAATTAAAGACCACTTAGATGCTATTATGTCACGTTGCCATTACTTGGATCTTACAATGGATACTACACGTGAAAAGGTATTACGTTGTAAGCAAATTGTTAAAGATGGTATGCTTAATGAGTATCAATTTACCAAAGCTGAAGAAGCAGAGCTAATGAGCTTTATGATTGATAACAAAGAAAAATTTCGTGAGATTAGTTTGCGTATGGTTACTAAACTTGCAGATCTTAAAAAGAGTTTTGGCAGTCAAAAGTGGAAGCGAACTGCTGAAGTTACATGTATGCGGCGAGTGTAAAACGCACCACGTATACATTTTAGACCTGCCTTAGGGCAGGTCTTTCCTTACTAAATATTATTATGAAAAATGGATTATTTACTTATGGTTGCAGTCATACTTTTGGGTATGGACTACCAGACACAAAGCAAGAGGTAAAAGTACCCTCAGAAACTAATTTTAACAAAAAAACTTTCAAAAATTTTGGTAGTACTAAAAATTGGGGACAACACATAGCGAACAAATGGGACTTAGAATATTATAACTTTGGAGTAAGTGGAGCAAACAATAGAGAAATATTTCATTGGACAAATGAATGTGTAAAGCATAATATGATTCAAAAAACAGATAAGGTTATCTTTTTCTGGAATAATTTTGGATCTAGGTGGTCAATTTTTAAAGATCCTAGTGTTCCATTTGAAAATACGTTATTAGAAAACCAATACCCACAGGGCTTACCAGCAATCCGTATGTTCTTGCATGATCCAAAGAAGACCTACGACAAATGGTTTGAAGTGTACCATTCAGCATCAGAAGCAGAAGTAGCAAATTGGCATTATATACATTACACAAATCTTCTAATAGAAAAAATAGGAATAACTCCTATTAATTTTTTTACAGAGCCTCCTTGGACATATCCAAACGAAGAATTCAGGCATGAATCTGTTACTAAAAATTATTTCAGAGACCAACTAAAATATGCATGCCCTATTTTGTTTTTAGATAGAAATATTCCATTTTTAGATCTTGCATCTGATAATTCGCATGCAGGACCAATACAACATAGAAAATGGGCAAAGATGATGTTACGATGGTTAGATCAAGTAGGATATGAATTGTAATGGAATTTATAATTAAAGCTATATTGGGTGGATTAATTGTAGCAGGAGTTGTGACAGCAGCTCAGCGTGGTAATCCTACAATTGGTGCATTGATACTTGGTATACCGTTAGGTACAATTATTAGTTTAATTTTCATGTATTACAGTGGAGTTGAGACCTCAGTATTTCAACAGTTAGCAAAAGAAACTATATATTTTGTTCTTGTTAGTTTGATATTTTTTCCTGTGTTTGTTTATGGTTTGTACTATTTTCATTTTTGGATATCGCTGGGTAGTGCAATCGCAGTAACAATGGCATGTTTATTATTACTAAAGTTTTACATTGAAAACTCATAACTAATTGACATTTTTAGTATTCTGTTGTATATTAAGTATATGAAATGTAAACTTATTATTAAAGATGAAGTAAACTGTAAGTTCGAAGGTATCGATCTCAATACTCGTAAAAAAATGGAAAAAGAACTAAAGTTCTTTATGCCGTATGCCTATCATGTTCCTGCATACAAGCTAGGAAGATGGGATGGATGTGTGAGCTATTTTAGTATTGGAGGCGCAACATATCTGAACCTGTTAGACCGTCTATTGCCAATTATTGTAAATGCAAACTATCAAGTTGATATTTTAGATCAACGTAACGATTGGGATTTAAAATTTAATTTAGTTGACGAAACTACATTCCAACATAAAGTATGGCCTGAAAAGCATCCGGTTGCAGGACAACCTGTAACATTGCGTGACTATCAGATTGAAATTGTAAACAAGTATTTAGAAACTCCGCATTGTTTACAAGAAATCGCAACTGGTGCAGGTAAGACACTGGTAACTGCTGCACTTAGTGAACGGGTGGAAAAGTATGGCAGGTCAATTGTAATTGTGCCTAACAAAGATTTGGTTAGACAAACATTTGAGGATTATGAAAATTTAGGTCTTGATGTAGGAGTTTATTTTGGTGACAAAAAAGATATAGGAAAAACCCATACTATTTGTACCTGGCAAAGTTTAAACAGTATTAAGAAACGGTTCAGAGATGGCCTTGATGAAATGTCCTTGCAAGACTTTGTAGAGGATGTAGTATGTGTAATAGTAGACGAAGTACACCAAGCTAAAGCAGATGTATTGAAAGATTTACTTACTAAAGAATTTAATCATATACCATTACGTTGGGGATTAACTGGCACAATACCAAAAGCAGATCATGAATTTGTTAGCCTTCAAGCATGTCTGGGTGAAGTAGTAAATCGACTTAGTGCAAAGACATTACAGGAAGAAGGTGTGTTAAGTCAATGCCACGTTAATGTAGTACAAATGAAAGAAATTACAGAGTACAATAACTATCAAAGTGAGTTGTCATACTTAACAACAAATAAGCCCAGAATTGAGTATGTGAGCGAATTAATTAAAAAGATATCGCTTAGTGGAAATACACTTGTACTTGTAGACAGAATTAAAGGTGGGCAAATGATATGTGATAATATTCCAAATGCTCAGTTTGTTAGTGGAGAAATGAAAAGTATAGATAGAAAGGATGCATATGATGATATCAATGAAGGAACTAATCAAGTGGTTGTCGCAACCTACGGAGTGGCTGCCGTGGGTATTAACATTCCTCGCATTTTTAACTTGGTTCTTTTGGAGCCTGGCAAGTCCTTTGTAAGAGTAATACAGAGTATTGGTAGAGGAATACGTAAAGCAGAAGATAAAGACAGTGTAGAAATATGGGATATAACCAGCACTGCAAAATTTAGTAAAAAGCATTTAACAGAACGGAAAAAGTTTTATAAAGAGGCAAATTATCCGTTTACTATAGAAAAGGTAGACTGGCAGTGAAGATTTTAACAGTAGATAACGAAACATATGATCTGGACGATATTCCAGAAACAATAGACGATTTAAGGTATGGGGTTTTAGATTATTCTAATCAACAAAATATTGATTATTATTTTATTCCATTGGTATTTTTAGAAAGTTTTTATGCTCCAGCAGCAGTTTTAAAAATTGGAAAATATACTATTAATATGCCATTGGACTGGAGCATAGTTATATGTGATCCAATGGTGGGAGAACCAGAAGTACTTAGTTTAATGAGTCTAAATGATAGGGGATTCCATGCATTTGCATTTAATCCAATTACAGGATTTACTCCTCAATACTTAGATGTAACTATTACAAATATTTTTACAGATGTAAAATGGTATGCTCCAAAATTAAAATTTGGACATTTGTTATGCGTTCCATTGTCAGACGAACCAAATGCTCCTTGTGCTATGTTTGTTAAGGAATCTAATAAACTTCCTGAAGTATTAGATATAAGTCAATTATGGTAAAATATTGCAAACGAGTGTTTATTGCTTTTAGTATTTTAGTTAATACGCTTCTTGGTGGAAAGAATAACCAAACATTTAGTGCAAGAAACTGGCAATTGAAGCGTGACAATAAACCAAATCTAGTGTATATTATTGATATGGTATTTTTTTTAAAAACTAGTCATTGCCAGGATAGTTGGTCTAAATGGACTATTATCAATAATTCGATAACAAAATACAACGAAAAAATGGGCTATGGGAATCGGAGGGAAATGTACTTTAATGAGTAAACTGAATATTAAAGAGGAAATGCGAGCAATTGACACCAAGGATCGTCCTTGGTTTGATAGTCTTACAGACGAGGAAAAAAAGAAATTAAGTCCTTGGTTACTTATGAGATATACTAGTAATTGCAATGACAAAATGTTTACAGAGCATTATTTAGAATGGACAAATGAAGTTGTAAATGTACATTTTAATAAGTTAAGAAAACATACACAATTACAGTTTCAATTACTACAATTAGTTGGGCTAGGTAAGTCTGTGTTTCATGCTTGGATAGCACCAGGCAAAGCAGGCAAGAAAAATAAATTACAAGCATGGGTAGCAGAAAACTATAATATGCTTAATGATGATGAAATAGATATAATTTTATCTAACACAACTAAAGACGAATGGAAACAAAAATTTCTTGAGTATGGAATGGATGACAAGAAAATTAAAGAATTGTTAAAATAATGTTTACTTGTGAATTTTGTAACAAGAGCTTTGTTAAGGAGTCTACACTTTTTGTACACAAGTGCGAAAAGAAACGTAGATTTATGCAGCGTAATGAAAAACACGTACAATTAGGATATAGATCATATCAGCTTTTTTATAAAATTAGTACAAATGCAAAGAAAGATAAAACATATGATGATTTTTGTAAAAGTCAATACTATACTGCATTTGTAAAATATGGAAATTATTGTGTTGACTTAAGAATAGACGATGTTCCATCTCTTACACAATTCTTACTTGATAATAGAATACGTGTAGATAGATGGACGAGCGATAGAGAATATATAAAATGGGTAAAACATAGACAAAAAAATGAAAGTGTTGAAAGAGCAATAGAACGTAGTATAATGTTCTTACAAGAATATTGCCAGGAACACAATGTACTATTTAATAGATACTTTGATGACGTTAGCGTTAACATAATTATATTTCATATTACAAGTGGAAAATTAAGTCCATGGATTATATTTGCAAGTCAAAAAGCACAGGCTTTATTGGATTGTATTAGTAGCGAACATATAAAAATGATTTTAGACTTTGTAGATGTAAACTATTGGCAGAAAAAAATAGAACTAAATCCTAGAGATTTTAACTGGGTAAGCGAATTAATGATGGAAGCAAACTTATGATTGTAAACACAGATATTGATATTGATATTGCAGATAGAAATAAACTATTGAATATTATTAAACATGTACCTGCCACTATAGAAGAAAAAGGCAAATTTAAAAAACACAATACTGGTGTGTATTTTCATGACATACCAACTAATCCATTTAATGGGTTAGCAACTATTGATCATAAAAAAGCAGAAGAGTTGGGATACTTTAAAATAGACGTACTAAATGTTAATTTATACAAACATATAAAAGATAGAAAACATTTACAAGA
>Ga0181377_1000116_pt1 | contig 30609 bp, 33 predicted proteins | sample LowvirmetaG_9_FD_130160 | JGI IMG/M metagenome (GOLD analysis project Ga0181377, IMG submission 130160) | Marine viral communities from the Subarctic Pacific Ocean - Lowphox_13 viral metaG | ecosystem: Environmental > Aquatic > Marine > Oceanic | place: Subarctic Pacific Ocean | collected...
GTATGTATCTATTTTTTTATAACGTCTCATTTTATGGTTTAAAAGGGTCTTGTCCAGGATTAGTCATAAATTTATTATTTCCTGTTTTAGGATTAAATGTATGTATAGGTCTGTACGATACAGAAACATCTAGTACCATGGGTAACTCTTGTACATCTGCAAGTCTTCCTTCTTGTTCTTCAGCGTTTGATTCACCTTCGAATGTTGATTTTCCTTTTGGATTTAACGCTATTTCCCAAGGGTAATCATTATTCCAAGATATGGATAAAGTTTCAATAAAGCCAGGTAAATCATAAAATAAACTACCAATAGTAAGTTTTTGTAATGTACCTCTCATGTACCCGTCTTTGCTGTAGGTAGGGGCAGTAGTAGAAGCTAAGTAGTTAAGCTTGTTATATATAGGAGCTAATTCGTATCTTGACATTGCTGCTACTTTAAAACTAAAATTAATATTGCGGTCAAAACCTGAATAAGTATAAAAACTCTCTGCTCTACCTAAATATTGGGCACTATTCCAGTTACCTTCGTAACTATCATCTATACTGTCTAATAAAGCTCTAAATACTAAAAAAGTACTACTGTCATCAAAGTTACCATTAAGAATTTCAAACCTGAATTTAACTAAATCTGTTTGTTCTCTTTTATCACTATCAGTAAATGGTTCTAAAGCATTAATTCTATCGTACGTTGTAGGGTCGACTAATTTTATATCTTTTACGTAACCGAAATTACGATCGCTTACTTCTTTTTTTCTGTTTTTTAAATCTGTATCTATAGATATATTACCTAAACCAACTCTATTTTCGATTGCAAATTCAGATAAAGATTTATAATTTTTATCGTTATCTACTAAAGACTGATTATCAGTTTTGTAAATTGTAGCTGTATCAGATAATTCCTGTTTTGTACCTGTAAAACTAAAATCTCCTGATAGTTCATTATCATTAACGAACTTACTTCCATTTTTTACTAACTTTCCATATAGTTTTCCTAAGTAGCCTTTATTGCCTTCAAATCCTTTTACAAAATGTATTCCAGTACCGTTTACTGGTACCTGTAATAAGGTAGATCCTAAAGTACGCACAGCATGAACTCCTCCACTTAAAAGTGACTTAAGAATACCTTCCTTAGACTTGTCTTTACCTATATCTACTTTACTTAGAGCGCTTTCATTAAAAAGATAATTTAATCCTTCAGGCCTGGTCATTATAGTAGCTATTCTAGCTAAATCATCAGCTCTTTTAGTTATAGCGTTTGTGGTATCAGGTATTTCTCCTATTGCCGTAGGTATTTTCTTTTGTATTATTGGTTCATTACCGGTATTAAACCCGGCATACTTAAGTTTATTAAGTACCGTCTTACCGTCTGCGTAATTTTTTATTATTGACATATGTTATGCTTTATAGCTTGACATTACAAGTGCATTACCTACTTTTCTTCCGTCTAAGTTTACTATAGATCCTTTTTCAATAGTAGTTATAAGTTTTTTTAGTAGATCGTTTGTTTCTTTACCAAATTTTGTACCACCAGCCATTACTAATGTATCTTTTGGATTAGATTTTAAAGTAAAATCATCTACATTAAATACTTGATTAGTAATTTTTCTTCTTGCTCCGGCGTTATTTTTAAATCCTCCTTGCTGATTTAATGTTGCAGCTTTTTTCTGAGCGGCAGCTATCTCCTCTTCGGTTAATCTTTTTCGCTTACCTAGTTCAGCTACTTCATCTCTTAATCTTTCTTGACTTTTAAGTTTACCGCTCTGCCCAGTGAAATAGGCTATAGTTTTAAGAAGACCTGGTAATAAACTACTAAACATTTGTAAACCTCCTGAACCTACTAGTTCAGCAAATTGATCTTTAGCGTTAGAAAGTGCTACATTATATTTTGCTTGAGCAGTCATATTGTCTTTTAACTGATCAAAAGTAGCTCCTTGAAGAATCTTGTCTTCCATAGCTCTTCTAGTCTTATCATCTTGTGCACTATCTAATAAACCTTGTAGATTTTTTTGATCTTTAGATAATGCTTTAGTAACTTCTCTAGCTCTTAAAAATTCATCAGCCGATAGACCAGTTGCTGATGCTATAGCTTTTTGTATAATAGGACTTTTTAACTGTTCGTCATTTAGTCCTTCCATCTGCTTCATTACCTCTGCTGTTGCACCGGCTATATCTCCTGATATTGCTAATGCTCTAGCTCTTTCGAAATTGAATTGTTTACCGAGTAAAATTTCAGCTTTTAATTCAGAACTTAATGATGTTTGAAAATCTAGTAAATTATCTGCAACACTAGCGGCTTGTCCTAATGATAAACCAAATTTTCTAGTTTGTAGTACTGCTTCTCCTAGTGCTTGAATATTATTAGCAAAATTAGCTGCTATACTAGCACTTACTTGACCTATATCGTTAAATATTTTCTTAGCAGATATTAAAAATCCGTTTTGTTTAGCTTGTGCGTTTGCTGTATCGTTTACATTATCGAATACTTCTTTAGCACTTAAACCTTGATTCTCTAACATTAAATTAAGGTACCCAGCAGCTTCTCCTGACATACCTATTTTATGGGTTAGTGTAGCTTGGTCCATAGCTTGTCTTGCTATACCAAGTCTAACTGCTCCTGTTACTTCATTTAATTGCTTATATGCTTCAAGCATTTCTTCCGAAGTATAAACTCCTTTAGTAAGAAATCCTGTAGTTGCTTGAAGGTTGGTATTTATAGCGGCTGCTGTATCTTTTGTGACACCGTAAGTTTTAGCTGTCTTAGTTGTGAGTTCATCATGTCTGAAAGCTGATCCTACTATTAACTTAATAATTGCTAGTACTCCGCCAAGTACTGCAGACATAGAAAAAAGGCCTTTTAAAGAAGAAAGCAAACTTTTACCAAATCCTGCCATACCAGCTCTCATTGGGCCTATGCCGGTTTTTTTACCAGCTGCTGATAGTTTAGCATTAGATAGAACTGCCTCTTTTGAAGCTTTAGCAGCGGCATCAAATGGTCCTGATAATTTTCGTAGACCTGGTATATCTCCTACTACCTTAGAAAAAGCTGTAAAGAATTTAGTTTTAGAGTCAAGTTTAGCTGCATCTTGTTGGGTTTCATTTATAGCTTCAGCTAAAAATCTAGCTTGATCAGCTGCATTATGAAGATTTTCTGCTTGTCCTAGCAAAAGGTCTTTCGCTTTACCGGTTTCAAGTCTTGCTTGAGCTACTAAGTTGTTTCTTTTAGCTTCTAAAGCTACTGCTCTAGCAATTTCTTGATTTTTCTTTTTTTCTAGTTTAGCTACAGCATCAGTAGTATTAACAGCATCTTTTTGAAGAGCAGCAATGTCTTTAACGATATTGACTTGTCTAAATTGACCAATTCCTAATTGATCTTGTGTTTTTTCAGCCTTGTCAAGCTCTTTGTTAATATCTCTATAACTTTTATAGATTTCAGCAGAGCTTGATTTATATTGATCAATTCTATCTAATTGTTCTTGCGTTAAGCCTTTAAATTCTTCTGCCATATAGAGTATATATGTTATAAATAGGAAAGACGTCTAGTTTTTAGACGCCTTTGCTGTAAAGGATGGTTTGATGTTAGGTCCTAATGTTTTTTTAGCAGAAGGTGCTTTTTGTTTATTAATTTCAGCTACCTTTTCTAAATGTTCTTGTATACTATTGAAAGTAAATTTTCTAAGCCATATAGGCATATTATATACGTCACTCCAAGTATACCCTCCATTACCGTGAAATACTATTTCATGTATTTGAGTAAATATACCGCTTCTATGACTAGAGGTCAGGCCAAAAAAACCCTACGCCTATTGGCAATGGAACGCCCCCCGATACGCCTTCCGCATAAAACACTAAGTCTATATCCGGTGATACCTTGGAAATATGTTTTCTTAAAGCTCTTGCATCTGACGCTAATAAGTACTTATCAACAAATTCTCTGATATCTTTACTTTCTGTTAATCCATTTACTGAAGTTAAAGCATACTTAAGTCTAGTAGTTACTTCTGCACTACTATCTTTATTAAGCTTTTTTAACCCAGCTATTTCGTTTTCTATATCTCTTTCTATTTTATGAGTAATTAATCTAAAAGTTACTATATTTCCAGTCTTTGGTAATGTAAATTCAAAATTGTTATTAGCTTCTTTAAGTAATTTTAAATCAGTCTCTTTATGATCGAGTTTAGACAAGTCAACTGTAAACTTTTCTCCTCCTATCTCGAATTCATAATCTTTTCCGTAAGAGAGTATTCTAGCTGCTACCATAATAGCATTTTTATCTCCTATGATTAAACTACTGTAATCTACTCCTTCAGTGACTATTAAAGCTTTAAGTAGTTTATCTATAACAGTTCCATTAGCTATAAAGTTTTGATTAGTAAGAATATCTTCTTCTTTAGCAGTCATATACTTCATTTCGATAGTACCTGATCTGAGTGGGGAATCTTCTGGGTATACTAACCCTTTTGATGGTAATTCTACAGTTTCTGTAGGTATTTTAAATTTTGGTTCCATAAATTTTATTGTTATAACCGGTTCTTTTAATAAATATACGAAAATTATTTTATGGGACAAACAAAAAACCCGACTAAATGCCGGGCTTTAAGATTTATATGTGGTAATGTATTAGAAATTCAATACACAATAGTCCATTGCAATTGAAATTTGTAGATCAACTACTTCATCTACAGACCAGTCATATTGACCAAAGTTAGCAGTTTCAATAAATGCTCCTTTGATTACCCATTCACCTATTATGTCTCCAACAGGACCTAGTATATTAAGTGTTAAGTCTTTTTTATAGAAGTCTGAATAACCAGCTCTTCCTGTTACTGATTCATACGATAGTCTAGCCCATTCCATTACTGCTTGTGCTCCAGAAGGTGTGATTGGATCGTATAAAGTCATATCCATATTTGCCCAATCTCTCTTTCCACGAATTTTTCTGTAAGAGTTGATATGGTCTAGTTTAATAACGTTATCTGTAAAGTTAGGAGCTGTTACATTCTTAACCATAAACGATGGTATACCGTCTACGAAAAGAGCAAATCTATTTTGCACTTTTGGCTCGAACGCTCTAAACATTATTTCATTTGGGTCTAATACTGCCATTTTATGTTGTTAATTTATTATAAATAGTTATTAATTATATTATGCTCCAAAGCTTGCCCCAGAAGGTTCAACTGTAAAGTCTAATACAATGTATTCTGCTGTTTTAGCCGGCTGTATAAATATCTGACCAATCAATTGGTTTCTATCTACTACATCTGACGTATTATTAGTGTCGTCCATTACTACTTTGTAAGCATAAAGACCTTGTCTCTGTACTACTGAATCTAAGTAAGGATTAACTCCAGCTAAAAATTTGTTTCTCGTGTTTACTGTGTTTTGCTCAAATACTAAGTTTTGTGCTTGATTACCAATAAACTCTTTTAAGTCTATTAATAGTCTTCTTACATTTACTCTATCTAAAGCAGATGATTTAGTTTGTAAAGTCTTTTGACCAAATACTGCTATTCCAGTTCCTGGGAAGGAAGCTATTGGGTTTACTTTACCATCATATAAAGTATCTCTCTGTGTACGAGATAATCTTCTTTCTGCTTGAATAACTCCGGCTAATCCTCCTCTAACTAATCCTGCAGGTGCAAACCATGGTGCGTTAGCTCCATCTGTAAATGCATATACTCCAGGAATAAATGTTGAAGCTGGTGCAAATACGTTTTTACCTGTAGCTGAGTCAGTTTGTAACCAAGGCCAGTAAGCTGCTGCATAAGAGCTATTTAATGTGTCAGCTTGACCTGTTACATTAGATACTGTTGCTCCGTAAGCATATAAGTCTACTACTGCTATACAGTCTCCTCTAGTTTCAGCTAAGTCTATTAATCCATCTACTGTTGCACCGTGATGGTTATCTAATATACCTGGTGCTGAAATAACATTAAATTTAAAATCGTCAGCATTATTAAGAAGTGTAAGTACACTACTGTAATTTGCAGTTCCTAAACCTTGTGAGTTAGCATTTATATCTCCGTAGAATTTCATTCCACCATGAGCAATATTTCCTGTAGCGCTCATAAATGCTCCAGATGCTGCAGTTGGTAAAGAACCAGATGCAGAACCTAATCTTATAAGTCCGTTATTACCTATATAATTTAATGTAGGTAAATTAACTGATGCTACTCTAATGTATCTTGATCTGTTTACATATTCACCAGTAGTAGTAATATGGTCAGCAGTTCCAGCTATTGCTTTAACTTGGTTACCGACTATCTTTTCTATATAGTTTGGTGAATTTGGATCTAAACTAAGATTGTTAAATGTTTCTAAAACAATCTTACTTTTTAAATTGTCATCTCCTCTTCTTACTGATAATGTAAATGTTCCTTTAGCATTACTAACGTTTGAGATCTCCCATCTCAAATTGTCTTGAGTACCTAAAGTTAATGAACTATCGCTATTTTGAGAAATTGAACCCGTAAGGTGCCCAGAATGGTTATTATATACGTCTCCTTTTCCTATAGTTTGTAAAGTAAAAGGTTGAGTACTACTTTGAGCTGAAGCTGATATATGAGTACTTGAAGCTGCTGAGAATGATCCGGTTACTACTCTTGCTACTAATAAACTATTTCCTCCTTGAGAAAAGTAATTTTTAGCGGCAATAGAAGTTAAGAATTCTTGTTTTGTAGAAGCTGATTCAAATGTATCTCCGAATACTCTTACATATTCATTATAAGAAGTAACAGTAGTAGGTATTTCAACCGGTCCTTTAACTGCTGGTCCTATTATACATGCTCCTACTTCAGTTGGTGCGGGGGTTACAAAAGATATATCATTTTCTCTTGTAAATACACCTGGGGAGATTATAGTTTCTGCCATGTTTGGTTTAATTTAATTATGTCTATTAATAAATATTAAGTAAATATCGAAACACATCTTATCAAAAGAGTATTCGTCGTCTTATATAAATAGACTACGATATTCCAAAATTACGTAGTAATATATAGTCCTTTTTCTGTGTTAACATATCCTTCTCCATATTTAGCTTGGAGACTTATAGCAATATCTTTATCTAGTGTATCAGTTTTACTAATAAATGATTTTAACACTGCTCTTCTCTTTTCTATAGATAGATCTAATTTAGCTAAATCTAAAAGTTCAGTATCAATTAAAACTAGTCTTTCTTTGATATTTAAAACTGAGCTTAATTCTTCTTTGGTTAGTTTTTTTGTTTTATTTTTTGCCATTGTTTGTTGTTTGGTAATTTTAAATTAATATCCTGTATAACCTCTATATTATAATAATCAAATAGTTCTTTCCAAAGCAAACTACCTTCATACTCTTTTGCGACCCACCATTGAAGCTTTTTATCTAAATGTACAGCTTCTTTCATAAAACCTTGTTGATAGCTTTTAGTGCCGTCATCTTGAAACATCTTATCTATTACATAAGGGTAGCAAGTAAAGACTCTTTCATCTATTGATTTATAATGAATATATCCGTAAACGCATTCTTCTTTAGTAACATCGTTAAGTAAAGGTTGGCTTTGTAAATAAGCTTTTCTAAAACTATTCTCCATATCTTCTTTATAGTTAATAATGTCTGTATCTAAATCTGGTTTAAATTTAACTATAGATTTATATTTGTATGGATCTTTTATTAAACTAGTAGCATACCAAGTAGACTGTAAATATGAAATTCTCTTTCTTTTATGTTCCGGTTTAGTAAACATAAAAGTAGTTTCATTACAGTATTTTTTATATCTATCTAATTTTTTAATCCACCTTTTATTTTCATCGGTTTGCCATGAGTGTACAAATAAATCAGTATCTTTATCTAAAAATGGAAGTATATTGTCAGATAAGTTATATAAAAATCCAGATATAAAAACTGCTTTATTCATAATTTATAATATAATCGCTGCAGACTCCTAATCTATTATCAAGATTATCGTTTTTAATTTCAGGTAATACAGCTATACTATTTTCTATATGAATACCAGGATTAGCCCACATATATCCTTTAGATGTTACAGCTACATCGTCTTTATCATGCCAAAAGTAATTAAGATATATACCTCCTCTATCTATTTCTAAAAGTTTAGATAATGCTTTATGATTTTTACAATGAATCCATAAATGTCTATAGTAACTTTCTATAAATTCTAACGGAATACTATATTGGGGTTTATCATGTCCTAAAGCAAACTTATTATCTACAAACCAAAAATCTACTTCACAATCGTAACCTCTACTTAAAGCTTCAGCAATATAAGACGGTTTATTTTCTTTTTCTTTATCTTTACCGTTAATATTACCTCTATGTGATATTAAAATCATTTTATGTTTTCTAAATAGTAACTGAGATCTTCAGGGGTACCTAACCCCCACATTTTAGGAATATCAAAAGTACGTATTTGTTTATTGTCTTTAATTGCTTGATTAAAAACAGGGCAAACATAGAACTCACTATTAACTCTAATATCTTTCTCAATCATTTCTTCTGCGTACTTTACAAAATCAGAACCTTTCTTCCAATAGTAGTAACCTACAGTAGCAATATCAGATATAGGATTCTTTTCTGCAACTTCAGTTACTAGTCCTGCTTTGTTAATTTTTGCAAAACTCCATTTAGGATGTGTAGCTTTAAATGTAACGATACCTCCATCAGCATCGGTTTCATTCATTTTATATAAAAATTCGTTTGAATCCCACTCTACAAATTGATCTGAGTTAGCGAAGAATAAAGGGTTATCATTATCTATATATTTTTTTGCTAATAATGCAGTACAGGCAGCTCCTTCTGTTACTCCGTCTACTTCGACTATTTTACATTTCGGAGTAATAAGGTTAAGTAGGGTATCTAAGTTATATTTTTCTCTATGTTTTTTTTGAACAACGTATATATAGTTAGCTTTGATATTTAAATTTTCAGTTACTACCTGAATCATTGGCTTACCTTTTACGTCTATCAAAGGTTTAGGAAACGTATACCCTGCTTGTTCGAATCTACTACCAGCACCTGCCATTGGAATAAGTACGTTAAGATTATCGTCTCTCCATGCCGGTGTTGATTGTTTTTCACCCATATCTATCTGTGATACTTTATTTAAAATATTCTTTACTTTAACTTCTGATGGGTTTTTTACTCTGAAGATATATGATTTACTTCTAGAAGCTGCAAGTAACCCATAAGGTGAATCTTCTACTATTAAAGTCTCTTCTGGCAAAACGCTCATTTTAGATATTGCTTTCCAGTATATTTCAGGATGAGGCTTTGGATTATGTACATCTTCTCCAGATAGTATAAAGTCCATATATTCTGCTAGTCCTAATTTAGCTAAAACAGTTATAGCAGTTTTACGTATAGAATTAGTACAGAGTCCCATTTTATATCCTGCTTTAGAAAGTTCAGACATAATAGACTGTAACCTAACGTCTGGTTCAATATCTCTTAACATTTCAAAAGTAATAAGCTGTTTCTTTCTCCATATTTCATTATGTTTTTCGACAGGTAAACCTTTCTTTTCGGATATAACTTTTAATTTTTGCTTAGTTGTCAAACCATCATATATAGCAAGATGTTCAGCCCAATCAAAAGCATATTCTCCTAATGCTTGATTAAGTGCTTTGAAATGTAAGTGTTTAGTTTCAATTAGAACGCCGTCTAAATCGAAAATAATTAATTTAATACTACTCATAAGAATCTTCCTCTATAATAATCATGGTTAAATATCTGTAAATCGTTAAACTTGTTAATCTCCTGGTATTGGTCTACTTTAGATAACTTACTAAATCTTTTTATTTCAGACATCATTTTAGGTGTTACAGAAACTTTACCGTCCCTAGTTTCATCTATATTAAGGACTGTGAAATGTCTTTCAAGGGCATCAATACCTTGAAAAATAGCTAATTTAGAAGAAAGTAATTTATCTTCATGTGGGTTAGAATGATCACTTAGACCTACTTTTTTAATCCCTAGCTCATTTCTATAAAAGTTAATATTTTGTAAATTAAGTTTAGCTAAAGGTGTTGGATAAACACAAGTACACTGAAGCATACAATAGTCTATTTGCATACTATCTAGATTTTTTATAGTCTCTTTTATTTCTTCTAAGGATAAACTTGAAGTAGAAAAAAATAATTTTTTAAATCTAAAATTTTTTAATTTTTTACCGTATTCAAATGCAGGTATAGAGTAACCAGATAGTTTTAAATTATCGTAACCTAGTTCATTAAAATAAGGAGCATGTTGAGGAACAAATATAGTAGTCATAGATTGAGCACCATATTCCATGCATTTAAAGATAAAATATTCTTCATCTTCTCTTGTTAATTCCAATCCTTTTAGTCTTTCATGCTCATCATCATAGGGCCTGTATGATTCATACTCTTTTCTATAAGTAAAATTACTTGCTTTGATAGATTGTATTTTAATTATATCGCTACATACTGCAGCTGTTTTAATCATTCTATCCAGCAGTTCTCTTTTACCGTTATGATTTTGGCATAATTCAGATATTATATCCATTTAATTTTTCTATTACTCTTTTATATGCTTTTTCTTGTGCCTCTATTGCAGTACCGCCTACGTGTGAGGTTCTTAAGAATCTTATATCATTATTATCTTTAAGTACTGTATATTTTGGTGAATGCTCTTCTTTTATAACATCAGTAGCATAACCAATTACTTTGTTATCATGTATTAATTTTATTATATCTACTTCATTTACTACTTCGCCACGACTAGTATTAACAATATAGATATTTTTTCTGAATTTTCCAACATATTCTTTATTTATATAGTCTATATTTTCTTTTCTATAATCTATATTGATAGATAAAAAATCAGTATCATTAAAAAAGTTATCGTCTATGAAGTCTGTATCTGCTCTAACTACTTGCTTGAACAAAGGTTTAGCTATTTTTTCTAATATTTTACCTAATCTTCCGTACCCAATTATACCTAAAGTTTTTTCTTTTAGTTCTACAATTTCTCCTATTTGTCTTGGCAAAGCTAAACATAGATATAAATTATGTTCTGCAGTAGAGTATATCTCTTTTAATATACTATCATTCTTAATAGTAATAACCGGTATAGAGACGTTTATATGATTGTCGCCAGTAGAAGGTGTAACTATAGCCTTAATACTACTTTCATCAATATCATCATCTTCTATTACATAAGGTAGGTAGTTTGGAGCTGCAAATAAATAATCTACACTTTTATAAATGTTAAGATTTTTTTTTGGTTGATTAACCATACTGATACATTTAAATTGTTTAGAAACAAAATTAGTAAATTCTGGTAAATGTTTGTAAGGTGTTAAGAATCCAATTGATTTCATAAAGTATAAAAAGATTTATCTATTGTTAATATATTTGGTTCATTAGTAGTTACCCAATGAGAATGTCCACAGTTAATTATCTGTATGTCTTTAGAAGGAGTTTGAATAATAGTAGCATCAGCTGAAAAAAGGTATAAAAGTTCAAAATAAGTTCTTTCTATATCTTGAATTATATTTTCATTAATTATTATTATTATTCCTTCGTTATTATTTTCTTTTACCCATTCTTTCACGGTTATTTTATCTGCTTCTATTATTTTTGCTCCACCTATGGGGTCATCATTATTAATAAGTACGGGTTCTTTAGATGGTAATCTAGTTTCCTGTTTGTTTAGATGTTCCCAAAGATAAGAATAAAATACCCTATATTTTTCTGGTAATTTATTAAATTTACTAGGATGAACTTGTTTATGTCCTGTTTTAAAATTTTTAGTGCTATTACGGGCTATAATCTTATTGAGATGATCATGATCGAGTAAGAACTTAGTAGTTAATTTTCTGAGATTACTTCTTAGTTTATCTTTTAATTTTATACCGTACCCTGTCTTTATATAAATTTTAACCTGTTTATTAAATAAGTTTTCGCAAAAACGATCAAAAGTTCTGTACGTATCGGTTATATAAGAGTTTGATGGATGAGGTCCATCGTGAGGACTATAGCTTTCATTTATATTAATTTTTTTTACTGAGTTTAATTTAAACATTTTAGTTTCAGTAACGGGATGAAGTCGAAACCCATCTTCTAATTCTCCTTTAAAATTAATAAAGTCAAATTCATAATCATCTCTTTTATCCTCGTTTTGTGGTGTATAGTATTTTAAAAGTTGATCTGTGTTATGTATTCTAGTTATAATATCTGATTCTTTAATTTGTATGTTATGTTCTTTTTTAATATAAATCATAACATTCTTAAGAGGTTGGTTTAGAAAAACACTTCCAGATAATCTAGTATGGCCTGGAAAAACAATACCTAAGTATTCTTTACTGTTAGAGTGTAGTTCATCTAAGTCTATAAGTCTACTTTCTGTCCATCCTCCTTGAGGTTTTAAAGAAATACCTACTGGTATATTAGTTTTCATATCTGTTGATATAAGTAGATCAGAAATATTAACTTTATGTCTTAACGTTTGAGGGTCATTTTGATTTACCATAAACTCACTCAATCTATAAAACCAATTGCTGAAATTATTTATATTTGCAACTAATCCATAATTACCGTAGAGGAATTGCCATCTTGTATGATCTTGTATCTCTTTAAATGTTAACCTGTTTTCAATAACAGCTAACTTTGGAGAGAATGAACTACAGTGGTATACGTATATATCCTCAAAAAGTTTTTTAGCACTTTCTTTATTTGAAGCTTTTAAAATCCTCATTATTTAATTTTAAATCGTAATTAAATTTTACGTACTCTATATTATCCGGTAAAACAAGTGTTCTAAAGCTTATACCTAAATCATTAAAGGTTTTAAGATTGTCTTTCTTACCCCATCTTTTAAGAAAAAACCAACTACAGTCAGTATCAATTATAGAGTGTCCTAATTTTTTTAATTTTGCTATCGCAAGAGTTTTATTTTCAAAAGTTTTTTGTATATAGCTATTATAATCGTGTATATTATCTAAAATAAATTCAGTATATTTTGCTCCTACTCCGTTTATTTCGTACATTGCTCTAAATTTAGAAAAGTATTTTAAATTTTCTTTAGATCCTACTAAAAATCCTACTCTACATCCTGCTGCTCCATATGCTTTAGAAAACGTTTTAGTTACTATAAGATTAGGGTACTTTTCAATTAAGTGTATACAGCTATCTTGACCAGTAAATTCAATATAAGCTTCATCGATTACTACAGGTTTACCGGTTTCTAGCAACGTAATAATTTCGTGTTCACTGTATAAATCTCCTAAAGGGGAATTAGGGTTCGCTAAAATTATAAACTTAGTTTTGTTATCTACCAATAAGAGCAGCTCATTAATATCTAATTTCATATTTTTATACTTAGCTTTTTTAAGTTTAGCTTGATATAGGTCACAAAAAACTTGATACATAGGAAAACAATAGTCTGAAGTAACAACGTTATTATTTTTTAAGTCAAAAGATTCAAAAATAGTCTTAATAGCGAAAGTTGACCCAGGAGTTAAAAGTAAGTTGTCTATTTCTATTTCATAGTAATCACATATTTTAGATTTTAATTTTTCAGTATTAGGATAAAAAGTTAAATCTTTCTGATTAATAGAACCTAAAAACTGATCTAATAACTCATTTGGTATAGGATAATTTCTTTCGTTTTGAGTTAAAACGTATTTAAAGTTTACTTTATCTTCTTGGTTACATTTTCTGTAGACGTTGAGTAAGTGTTTTTTCAATTTTTAATTTATATTTGTTGTTAATATTTTCGAATAAAGATTCGGCTAAGGCTTGATTACCGTTTTCAGATAAGTGTTTATCATCATGAAGCAAACCTTCATCATGTAATCTGCAAGGTACTGGGTATTTATCTTCTTTTTCTCCAAAGTTAGATAAAACTATCAAATTTAGTTTTTTAAATACTTCTTTAACTTTAAGAGGGCCTTGTAATTCTTTTTCGTATCCTGTACCTATGTAGGTTCTATATAATATATCTAATGCTTTTATATCTTTTGTAGTAAAAGGTATCATTATATGAAAAGGATCATCAACCCAAATTCTAACCTGAGCACCTAATTTCTCTAAATAAGTTTGTAGGTAAAGTAATTCGGTATAATGCTTAAAGGTAAGAACTAATTCATCGAAAAAATTTGTAAAGTAATACTTACCTAACTCTTTTTCATAAGCAAATAAAGCGCTTGCAGATTCTATATGCCATTCTTTTCCATGAACTAAATCAAACCCATTATGCTTTTTAAAAAATATTTCATTTCTTAAAGGAGTTTGCATTTGAAAAATAAATAAATGATCTTTAAGACTACCTGAGGGTTTATCTAGAATATAATTATTTACTGCTCTAAGACTACTATCAGTACCTTCACCACCGTAACCAAAGTTTATTATTTTATTTACTGGTATGAACTGTTTTAATTTAGCCATCCAAGTCAAGTTATTAGTAATAAATTCAGGTGTACAAGGAACTTTATATTTTTTTAACAATGCTCCACTAGCCCATCGTAATTTTATTTTATCGTTATCAAGTTTTTCTCGCTTGGCAAAAGCACACCCTTGAGTATGAGAACAACCCACACCAACTAATGTAAAAGGTAGTTTTTTATTTATTAAAATATCTTTCATAATACACTATAATTATTTAAAATATTTGAAAATTGTTCAAAATGAAAATCGTATAGCTTTACTCCGTACTCATCAATCATACATTGAAGGGTTTTTTCACTAGGTTGATGAGGTTTACGTATACTATCTGGTCTGATAGGGTCGATTCCGCCTTTGCTATCTTTACTTTGCATACCTCTAAAACATATATAATAAGCTTGTAAACTATGAAGTGCTTTTAACTTCATTTTACAATGTACGAATACATCATCGAACATACCACTAAATTTATTTATGGTATAATAATTACCAGCGAATAAATAATCTCTGTGAATAAATAAACGATTATCATACGGTAGTATTGAAGTAGGGGAGTATATAAAATCATTAATATATTTACGTTCTGAATTTTTATCTAATGGGTTTAGTAACTTATCTAAAAATTGTCTATGTAAAAAGACATCAGGGCGAGTAATAACTACTAAATCGTAATTGTCTGATTCTTTTACTAGTTCAAACCCACGTTTAATTTGCCAACTATAAAAATGCTCAAATAAAGGCTGTTGATTCAAATAGTTAATAGTACTGTGATGATCTTTATAGTAAACTTGATAAGGATACGCCATGCTTTTATAGCAATCTTCTTCTGAGTCTAATACAAGATCTTTAAAAAAACTAAGGTCAACCTGTTTTATAGGTACAGGGCAACCTTTTTGTTCCTGCAAACGTGTAGTACCGTCTTCCCATGTAGATAGGTAAAAGTCGAATTCTATATCTGGGTATACTTCTTTTATGTAACTAAAAGTTTTACTAGTTTGCTGCCAGCCTCTTAATAAACCACAAAGAACAAATGCTACTTTTTTCATTATTGTTTAATTTGAGTTAAAAGAGGTGCTAATTCTTTATAAGAGCAATTAACACAGTGACTTGTAGGTTCATTATTTTTACATCCTTGTTGAACTTTTTGAAAGTCGTTTGAATTTCTAATAGTTTCTATAGAAGAGTCAAAAAGATTACCAAAAGGATCAGCACCAGTATTAAGACAGCACATTTTTACGTTACCTTCTACTGTAGTGTATACTCCTTCTTTAACCCAAAAGCAATCAGGAAAATCCCATACTTCTTTACCTTTAATTTCGTGTTTCCAATTCTGGTTTAAATATTCTATTTGTTCTAATGTATACCCTCCAGGCATTGTTTTATCTTCGCTCCATTCTTGAGCTATGTTTAATCTTAATTCCTCTAATTTATATTTATTTACTATTTTTTCATTGATTATATCAATATCTCCTATATTATTAGTATTTACTACATAATTACAAGTAACTTTACAGTTATACCTATCCATATCCTTAAATTCTTCAAGGAACTTAATTAATTTACCCCATTTAGCAGGTGCTCTATCTCTTTCATACGAAGCTTTATACCCGTCTATACTAAAGTATAGAAGATCTATATATTTCATGCATTCGTTGAACTTTTTACCCATTTTAGTATCAGGTCTTATAGGGTATTGACAATTAGTAGCAACTACAAGTCTAGCTTTAGGAAAATACTCTTTAAATGTTTTACATATTTCATCAAACTGAGGGTGTAACATTGGTTCGCCCATACCCATTAGTTTAGCTTCTTCTATTGGGTGATGTTTAAGCTTGTCTAACATTAATTTAAATTTAGATAATGGCATATGCTGAAGAGCACCAATAACTTCTTCTCTGTTACAAAAAGAACACTGTAAGTTACAGTAGTTAGTAGTTTCTAAATAAGCGTATGTAATAGGTTTATTAGCCATTACTTAATTTTTTATCACTAAATTCAAATTCAGTTATTTTTGTATCTAAATTAAAATGAAAATTTAAATATTTAAAAGAACCTTCGTTATAAAAGTTAGGTTCTAATGATTGTCCTGTCCATTTACGCATACCGTAAGGTACTGGTATAATAAAAGGAAAGTTTATTTCATTAAAAGATGTCATAATCATTCTATGAAAGCTATGATATACTAATTTACGAAAAAAAGTCCAGACTGCAGGAAATAGTATTCCTTCTTTTCTCATTTGCATAAAACCGTTGATTGGAAAATCGTGGCTCCAATCTGGGTATTTATTATCATATTGTTCAACTATTTTTTTCACTTCGTCTATATTATCCCAACCGATAGTTGAAGTTACTTCTTTAACAAACTGTTTAGAGTATTCAATATCTACTCCGTTAGTTGTGGTTTTTAAATTATTATAGATTAGAGAATGAGGAATTTCTTGATATATCCATTCACCAGTGATTTTTTTATCGACTTTAGGTTTATAATAATATTCATATAAACTAGGAGTAGCAAAACCTCCTCTAATTTGTCCATCTCTCCCATTATAGTTACTAGTTTGACCTTTAAATTTAAGAGTAGAGTGGTACTCAGCTTTATCAAAGTTTTTATGTTGTCTTAAACTATACCCTATTTTTTTTACTGGTTCGTAATAGTTACCGTGTAAATTAAAATTTTTAGTATCACAAGTTGGTGAGTTATATTTTTTATGGTAATTATAAAGTTCATTATATTTTAATTGACTTTCATGTATATTAACAAAAAAATACCCTTCATCGTAATACCCTTGATACTCGTCAAAAGACTTCATTCCTCTATGGTATCTATCCAATACATTATCCATAGACATATTATCATATGGTTTTAAATCGTTAAATATTCCTTTCCACCACTTCATTACAACGTATTATATTGATTAAGCCATATTTGTTTATAGTCTCCGTCCCAACTACTATGCCATGGTCCTCCGTTAGTAAAGTGTATAGCTTTAGGATTAACTGAATTATCGTAATCACCTTCTAACCAATTATACTCTAATGGTATATTACCTATCTTTTCATCATCAGTCCAAAGCATACGGTGTAGATATTTTGGTGATTCACTGTTAATAACATCAGGGGTCAATTCTTTGCAGTGGCTGTCTGAGCAATTAAATAGCATTAAACTTGACCAATTTTTTCTAGGATATATAGTCTGCTTGAGTCCATCCATTTTAGTATCATTAGTTGGTGTATATTCATGCTTACAGCACATAACAGAGTGTTTAGTATCAAAGTACTTTAACACGTCTGTAATATCAGTTTGCCATAAAAAATCAGAATCACAAAATAATGATATTCCTCTAAAATTACTAAGATAAGGGACTAGAAATCTTGAATAAGTAAATTCTGTAGAAGCTAAAGGGTCTTTTTCTCTTCCGTAAACTCCTATTTTAATAAGTTCATCTAATTTTAAAGGTATTATCTGTACTCTAGTGTTAAAATTTCTTATAGAAGCTTTACATACTTCGTAAGGAGGATTTATAATACCTTTGCCTAGTGGATCTTTATCTTGTCTAGAATCGTATCCTATAAATATTTTAAGACTTTCTTTCATCTTTCATTTTTGATATTTGATTATACGGTGTTTTATGCCATATAGATAGTTCTCCTACCTCAATATGAGATGGAAGATTAATACAGTATTCAATAGCATCAACTACATCTCTATATTTTATAGAAGGTAAGTCTGATTCTAATAACCCTGGGTTAATATCTATTATTCTGCATTTTTTATCACTGTTTAATCTTAAATTATTAGATAAGTGACTTAATGCTGCTTTAGAAGCAGAGTATAGATAACCTTTTGATATATTAGCGTACTTGCTTCTACTGATAATATTTACTATTGTCTTATCAGTATCCTTCCATTTATCGAATACTGTCATAAGAAGTTCAGTTTGGTTAAAACTATTATGTCTATTATTTATAAACACATCGCTATTTTCATCAAAACCTTCTATTACGTTTTTGAATCGTTTAGATATTTCTAAACCTAAACCTCTTGTACTATTTGTTAACGATATTATCATATACTAGCTTTTAATATATCAAAACTCGGCTTACCGAATAGTTGCCCATTTACGGTACATTTATTACAAGGACTTTCAGAGCGGTCACCTTTTATAAGTCTTTTTCTTATAACATTAAGGTCTTTTCCTAACCATACGTCTTTTAATCTCTGTTTTGCTAAGTTTCCTACTTTCCTCTCTTTTTGCCAATCATTTGCACAAAATATTACTTCTCCATCCCAATCAATAAACATTTTATAAAAAGGATAATGACACGGCTGTCCTGCAAGTTTATCAACACTGTCTTCATCTAATCCTAACCATGTTATTGAACCTCCTCTATTATTAATATTTAAACCATAATCAGCTTGAGAATAGTGAGCTCTGTATTTATACTTAGATTTATCTATATCTTTCATAACTTTATCAAACTTTTCAATTTGATCTATTCCATCATATAGGTTTATATAGAGTAAGTCTAATCCTGAGTCGAATAGCTCTTTAGCATATTTCGGAGTTAATCTATCGCCGTTAGTGTTACACTCTGCAGTTGTGTCGGGTAGTTTATCTTTTAGTATCTTTATTATGTCCGCAAATTTTTTATTAAGTAAGTTTTCACTAAAACCACTGTAAGAAATTTTACCTTTGAAATTATCTAAACTTAAATTTTCAGCAATAGCATGGGCTGTTTCTAAAGACATATTAAGATTCCTATTTGGGTAAACTTCTTTATCATGTCTAGGACAAAAGACGCAAGTTCTATTACATAGTTCAGTTGTGTTTATTTCAACTGTCAGCAAAGAACTAATAGGGTTAGAAGAATCTACCTTACTAAAATGTAACTTCTCTTGATTTTTTCTATGCTCTAAAAATGTATTTTTATTCTCTGTCATAGCGATCTCTCGAAAAGTTTATATTGTTATCAATAATTAAGAAATTATAAAGCATTAAGTACAGGGCAACAATATTATGGGCACCAGTTTTGTTAACAACATTCAAATCAGTAAAAATATTCTGAGTTGATTGTGTTCTATTTTCTTTTTCTGTGTATATTCTGTCAAACATTTTTGAAAACTCTTCTACTCCAAGTTTGTTTAGAATATACAAGTGATCAGCAGGTAGTTGAAAAGATTTATCAACTGATAATCCAGATTTTACACTTGCGATTGGTTTATTAAAAGAATTAATATTAGACTCTAACAAATCATCTATATGTTTATCGATACTAGTAACAGAGTTAAATATATCTGGTCTGGTTAATATTAAAAATTCATACTTTTTATTCTTTAGTAAGCTTAAAACATGTTTAATGTGGAAAGCTATTCTAGCTGAGGATTTTTCTTGACTTACTCCATAAGGTACATGTCTATTTGTAATCTTAGTTAATTTTTTATCTTCTCTTAAATTATGAAATATTGCATTATGAAATAATGGAACTTTTATGTTATTTTTATTTTCATCATCCCAAGTACTTATATAAAATTCAAAGTCATACTTAGATTTATCAACTAAATATTTCATAGCATCGTTAAAGAGATCTACATCTCTAATTTTGCCAAATAAACAAAATGGTATTTTAATTTTACCTGCCATTTAAATATTCTTGTAAATCTTCTGGTGTACCCATTTGATAAATATTATCAACCTGGGTTATTACTATATGTCTTCCGTCTTTAATTGCATAATTATAAACTGGTGCTACATAAAATTCGTTATTGAGCCTGTCATTTGCTTCAATCATCTGTTCAGCATATTTAACAAAATCAGAACCTCTATTCCAGTAGTAATATCCAGCAGTAGCATCATTAGATATTTGTTTCTTTTCAGCTACTTCTGTTACGTATCCTTCTTCGTCTACTTTAGCATAACTCCATTTAGGCCCTTCTCCTTTAAAGCATGGCATGCCTCCATCATGTAGACTTAATCTACTAAAGGTTTGACTAGGGTTATAGTCTATCATTTGATCTGAGTTAAAGCTAAGTAGAGGTACACGGTTGTTAATAAACTCTTTAGCGGTAAGTAACGTACATGCCGCTCCTTCTGTGATACCTTCTAATTTAATAACTTCGATATTATCGTGTCCTATCATTTTATTAAACAAAGAAAAGTCGTATTGATCAAAATCTGCTTTTTGACATAGTATAATAAACTTAAAGTTTTGATCGAACTCTATGTTTAAATTTTCAATAACTCTTTGAATCATAGGTTTACCTTCTACATCTATAAATGGTTTAGAGTCTTTATATCCTTTCTGTCTAAATCTCGATCCTCTTCCTGCCATAGGCAGTACTATATTAAAAAACTGTTTCATACTTATTAACTGGTTTTATTTTCTTCCCAAGTTCTAAATTTATCATATTTAGTTTTTGATGGATTTGTTACTATATTAATCGCAACAACTTTTCTGAAAAAATTAAAGGAATTTATAACTCGATGCCAAGTAGGGGATTTATTACCACCTGGGCTAAAGATGAGAGCTCTATTTTGTTTCCATTCAATTTTTTTTTCACTGTGAAGATTATCTATTCCACCTTTATACAGTACTGTACCGTCTCCTTCTTCAGGAGAACAGTAGACTATACAGGTCCAAACTTTAGTAATTTCATCCATGTGGGGTTCTTGATATGCGTAAGGAATACTATTAAGTAATCTTATTCTTCCCCAAGTATTAACCAAGGGTTTATCAAACTCTTTTCCGGTACTCTTGTCATTGTACATACGATACGGCTTATATAAATCAGTAACACTGTCTTTATGCGCATCAAGTTCTCCTAACATCTGGTGGAAAGTATCCCAATTGTCTAGATCAAGAGTACTTAATACATCATCTATTACATAATGAGTAAAAGGCTCATGTAGAGGAGTTTCAAATGCTTTTAGTATTTTATCAAAATTAATTATCATTAAAAAATTCTTTTGGGTGTATACCTCTATCGTCTATAAATATATCAGCGTCGAAAGGTTTAAAATAGAGATGGTGATATTTACAGCCCCAGCTTTCTAATTGAGCTTCTGTAATAGGTCTGTAATATGCTTCTCCTCTACCGCTTTTGTTTCCTCTTGCTGTATAATAAATAATAATATCACCTTGGTCATACATTTTATTTATTTTTTCAATTCTGTCTTTAAAAGGTTTTCTACCAATTACCGGTCCTTCTTCTTTACAGATAGTGTCATCAATGTCAATTACGTATTTCATATATTTTTTCTACTAGTTTAAAATCTAATTCAGTATCTACATCTATTAATTCTTCTTCGGGCCAATCTATCAAATACGGGTAAGGGTCTTCTGCCGTATTAGAAAATAACTCCCAATTATCAAGCATATATTGTTTTTTAAAAAATACTAACGAATGAGTAGCTTTTAAAAGACTAGGTCCTGATGTGGTTGATAGTCTATCATTTGCTTTGAAATTAGCAGGAGATAAATCATTATTCCAAAAAAAGTTTCGTTCTCTTTCAACTGTTATGGCACTATCATATTTACATTCTTTAAACCAATCGATAGCAATTTGAAGTTTTTTGATATCTAGGAAAGGTTGACAAGGGTTAAAATTACATATATAATCTGAGTTTACTTCATTTAAGTGTTTATACATAATTGAATGATGAGCATTACCGGGTGCTACTGATGCATGTTCTCTATGTAATATTTGTACTCCAGGAATATATCTATCTATAATATCAGATTCAGCTGCTGCTAGGTATTTTTCTTCAACATTTTTTATATCTCTTACTGTTTTCATAGCTATATCTAATAACATATCGTTACTATCCCCGATAGGTCTTAAGTGTTTATTAGGGCATCTAGTACTTTTTTGTCTTGCGTGTATAATAACTGCTAAACTTTTACTCATAATAAAGTTTTTTATTTTTTAAATCAACTGTAATAGTATGTTCTATATCGCTGAAATGTTTGTTTGTTTTAAGTTTAAAAGTAGTATTAGTATCTCCTCCTAATTTAGGGTGTTGAACAAATATAGGTACGTCGTATCCTAACGAAGCAAAAACTAATGCTCTATGCGTACCTCTTTCTAATATGTCTCCATCTGCATAATTATTATACGCTATAGGAAAAAAAATACCTGATTCTCTTACTGATAATACTTGAGAAATTTTATTATCGAATCTCCAAGCTGGTCTAGGTTTTCTACCTTCTGATTCATAAAGGTTTGGATAGTTTTTATCGTACTCTAACTGTAATTTATAAGCATCTTGATCCGTTAAGTTATTGTTAATAACTTCTTTAATATAGTTTTTAAAGATAGTTATGTTTTCAGTATTTCTATTATCTAAAGTGTATTTTTGGTTTTCTAAGATAAATTCTTTTGAAAGAGTAAGATAAACCCAGTGATCCCATACTTTATTAATATTTACTAGATCCATAGTATTTAGATCTGATTTACAAGGTTGTACTTCTATATCTTCTTTTACTGATTTAGGTTTAATTAAGAATCGATAAGGTTTATGGATAGATTTTCCATACTCTTTAAGAGATTTATTATATGAATTAACCTGTCCTGTACTGCCGTCATTGTTAGATAGGGTTATATTACGGTATGCTTTATTATTAGATTTAGAAAAACTTAATAAACTTTGTTCAGCTGTATTATACTTATAAAGCACCTCTTGATTTGTAAAAGTATCAAAAGGCTGTAAATCTGAAAAGGCACTAAAATAGTACTTCGGTTTACTCATAACTTAGTTTTTAAATAACCTGCAATTTTTTTATAACCATCTTTATCAAGATGTTTGTACATATAAATAGAGTTATCTTTAAGAAGACTATATCTATTATAATTAAATTTTTCATTAACATTTTGCTTAAAACCTATATTCAACTCTTCAACTTTATCAGCTAATTCTATTATTTCACTAGAGTCGTTTTTATCATATAAAGCTATTAAAGGTATACTATGTTCAACACAATGAGTAATTATACCTAACCCTGGTCTGCACATTAAAGCAACATTAGTAGTTTTAGTAAAATCTTCTGTACTTTTAATTTTTAATTTTTTGAAAAAGTCTGAATAAGAATCTAAATAATTTAGACTTGGTTTTAATGTAATGCACTTATCTATTTTAAATTGTTTGTATGGTTTTAAGTTACATCCAAAACCGAATTGTATTTTATTTGGGTAGTCTTTTAATGTTCCTGTTTCAACATATTTATTTGTTATTATAGGAGGAACATATTCCCTTAATAGGGTTCTGTCTATATCACTAATTCTATTATCTCCAAATTTATTATAAAATACATCTTTCCATAAAAAAGATCCTATTATAATAGCATCTGGTCTATAATCTAAAATTCCTATAATATTATCTGATATAATATAATCATGTTTTCGTAGATCTTTTTTATGATCTTCTAAACAACCTCTATATGATTTATAATCTACCTTAGATTCAGATAAAGTCTGATCCCATCTTATATTATGAGTGTGTTGCTGTACATGTCTACAGTTTTTTACTCCTCCAAGGTTGTACATTTGAAACCAAGTAGCATATATAGTAATATCGAAATCATTAGAAAGTAATGATGCTATTTCCGATATACGTTTATAATGGCCTAATCCATTAGAGCAGGCAAAGAAACCTATACTTTTCATTTAGTGTACCATTCTTGCCAGTATTTATTCATTATATCAAATTCTTCTACGTTAAACAAATCTAATCCTTGTGGGCATCCTTCTTTCAATAAAATAGTATGAGGTGCTGATCCAAATAAAGGAGTAATTCCGTAATCTCTAAAGAATTCATGCATTAATGTTCCTGGTCCCATAACATGAATATTTTTTTTATTTTGAATATTGTATTCTTCTATACCTTCTTGTCTGTAGAAATATAAATTATTTAACTTATCCATGCTAGCAGAATTGCCTAGAAATAAAATATCATTTACATTATACATATGATACTCTAAGTTCATTGTTCCGCCATGAGTAATGTGTATAACGTTATTTTCAAGAAAAGGAATATTGAAACTATTAGTTGGTCTGAAAAGTACATCAGGTCTAGATTTTACAACAACATCGTATATAAAATTATTTTCTATTTCATACTCTCTTTTAAGAATTAAAGATTTAGATAAACTATAAAATAATGAACTCCAATGATCGTTTCCTCTAAATGTATCTTGTGTTCTAGTGCTTACTTCAAATTTTTTAAGTTGATATCTTTCTTCAAACAAATTTAGTTCTTCTTGGCTGACATCTCTTTTATTATATTCTTGTGATACAGCAGGTCTATCCCAACTATAATTCCAAGTATGAGCAAAATAATCTACCTGTACGTCTGGTTTATTACCAGTAGTCCAAAACCATTTTTGATTATCTACTCCTTGTTCCCATTGTCTTAATTGACCGCTTAAGCATACAGCTATTCTCATTATAAAAAAGGTTTAATGTCTAGGTTAGTTATAGTTCCTCTATGTAGCAGTATGTTGCCGTACCTTGTAGCATTGGTCCTACTTTCAGCAGCTATAAAAGGAAGCATATAGCTACTACATACCAAATAATCACTATCAATAGTACATTTTAAATATTCTCCATGATGAGTTGCACCAGTTACATAAACTCTGTTATTATTAAAATCTAAACTGCTTATTTTTTCAAACAGCTTTTCATACGTATTATTATTTATTTTATTAGACCATACAATAATATGACCATTATACATTTGATCTGTGTTCAGTTGTTTGCTTTCTATCTTATTAACAACTTTACTTAATTCTCCTTCATACCTAATAAAGTTATCGGGTATTTTAATATCAATATATTTTTCCGATATTAAAGTAAATAAATTATTATATAAGGGCTTTTTTTTCATCTACTTGGTATAATATTCTGTTTGTTAATTCGTTAGAGACATCATAATTAAGAATAAGATCTGAGTTATGTTGTAGTACGTCTTTCATTTCTATATACATTTCTAATAACTCCTCATTAGTTTTAGTTGATAAATTTTTCACTATATCTAAAACAGCTTGAAATCTTTTCCAACCATTATCTATATTATCATAAGATTCATCCCACCATTTGCTAAATGTTTTGAATCCTCTTTTTCTAAGTTCTTTGAGATGGCCTTTTGGTCCGAACTGTATAACAGGGTGGCCGCAATAAATTGGGTTAAAAGTAGAACTATGTAAATGACAAGCATCATCAAACGGAAAGGCACAAAATACTACACTAAAAAAAGTATCTCTGTAATGTTTAATTTGAAATGGTAAATCTGCGTTAAAGTTACCTTTACCTACCCCAGGAGGTCCGTGATTTTCAGAATCAGTTTGATCTATATCTATTGGTAATTTTTCTTTTAATTCTTTTACGTTTTGTTCTAGCAATAAATCAGGGTAAGTATCTTTTACATATCCGTCAAAAGTATCTTTGTTATAGCTAGGAAAACTAATTTTGAATTTGCCATATAGGTTTAACTTATTAACAAAGAGCATAAATAAGTTTCTTTCTGGTCTTCCAGTTCTATTTACTTTAAGAAATGTTTTTATGTTAGATAAGTTTTTTTTCTTATACTCTATTTCTTTTTCAATATTAAAAAAAGCAGGTAATCTAGCTCCATCATTTTGATGAGTAACTTTGTTTTTTAATCTCTGTACATCGACAACATTATACATATATGATATTACGTTTATATAACTTGTAATATGTTGATTGTTAGTTTTCCATAAATCATGTTGTTTTTCTGCGTACAAGTTATTGGTAATGTAGTATATATGTTCTCTTGCAAATGATATTGCTTCTAATTTTTTGTATAATATATTTAAGAAATTATTTATATTTCTTCCTTCTAAACTATCATCCATTACAAGTTTACACGTACCTTCTTTTAATGCTCGTAGTACGTATCTAGGTAATTTTCTTATATGTTCAGCACATAGTTCAATATTATGATGAAGCTGCACGAAATAGTAGAAATGTTCCCCTTCAGATAACTCTTCAAAAGACTTTGTATCTACATTAAAAGTATGATTAAGAGCAGTATGAGAAAATAAAGGTCTTACTAAAGGGTATCCTCTGGAGTCTAATTCATTTATTTCTGGTACATCTTTATATAAATCGATCATATGATCAGTTACAGAGTCCATGATAGCTGTATTAACCTCATCGTGACTACATTTATAACTTTTTTTAGTAATAAAGTGATAAAGAAACTCTGACCATTGTCTATGTCCTTCTTCAGAAGGGTGTAATCCGTCAAATAGATTTTGTTTTTTATATCCAATATACCTGTTAAAACTGGTATTAATAAAATGATTACGTTCTATTTTAGGATACTCTTCTAATAAGTTTTCAATGCTTAAATTATCAATATAATTTTTACTATATTTTTCTTTAAATAAATTTATACTATTAGATAATGTGTACGAATTAAAAGCACCGGTATTATCTTGCCAAAATGCATTAAAAAAATGATGCTCTACATGATGATAATTTAAAAATAAGTGTAAATTATATACAGTACTAAGGTATCTAGACAAGTATTCCTCTTCATTCCAATATATCGATGAATATATTTTTTTAAAATATTCTCTTTCTTCTGTAATTTCAGATTTGTCTAAAGGGTATAGTGTATCCCAACCATGTTCATTATTTTTGTGAAAATAAAAATCTTTACGTTCAGGTGAAGTAAAACCAATCACTACCATTATTTCACTAGGTTCGTATTCTTTAAGAAGCTTTAAAACATTATCATAGGTTCTTCTTGCAATACCGTCGTTAGATGAACCTGCTACTGAGGTATTAAGAACTTGTAGTCCTAATCTATCGCCTAGTTTTTGAGGCCAAACTTTTGGAAGTCTATAGTCATCATTAAGAGGGGAATTAACAAAACCGTTTAGTTTTTTTTGTAACTCTGGTGCAATTATATCTCCAGAGGTCCAGCTATCTCCTTCAGTGTAAAGTATTTTATGCATTTTAACCTATCCAATCTTTGTTATACTTAAGTAAGTGCATTCCGTTACCAGAATAATCTCTAGCTTTTAACGGAGTAGTTTCATAAAAGTTTGTTGATACGTAAATTTTATCTCCTTTTACATCAAATCGTTTAGATTTAAATTTGTTATAATCGTAAAAACAATCCTGTATATCGTCCTCAGTCATAGAAGCTTCTTGCATATGTAGAAGTAGAACATCACCAGTATAGGTGCACATATATTCTTGTGACAGTACACCATTTTGATCCTCTAGACCAGTAGCAGTACCGCACCACATAAGAGATTGAGAGTAATCTATCATACAGTCAACTGGATGTGAATCTTCTCCAATTCCTATTACCTTAAGTGTAACAAGTCCTCTATACATTGTAACTATAACTTTATAAGGTTCATCAAATTCAGGATCAACTTGTACTTTACATGCTTTTACTTCGTCTTCACTTGGATCTTGATTTAGTTTCCATTTTGGATTCTGCCACCATTCGTATTCTATAAAATGCTCAATGGCATTATCGTCTGTAACAAAACTAGTAATAAATAATCCAGTATGCTTACCATTTTTACCGTAAATACATTGCTTGAGGTAAGCAGTTGTGCTTTTCCAAGGTTCGGTATCTTTTCTTTTATCTAGAGTCTCGTATATATAATCGATATCTGGTTTAAATATAGTTAAGTTAGTAAACTGGTTTAATAGCATACCTGAAGTGTCGTTCTGTCTAACTCCATGTCTATCTATATCGTGAAATAAGTAGGTATAGTCTTTATCTAGTCTCATATTTCTATAAGTTTACAAAAATTATAAAATTCTTCTAGCTCTGGAAATGTTTTGACAAAATTTGTACCTCTTCTTTCATCATGAGCATTGAAGTATCTGTAAAAATCTCTTCTTTGTCTTTGAATAGCAGCTGGGTCTTTAAACTTTGATACCATCCAATCATAAGTACGTTTAATTTTTTGTACTTCTACATCAGAATAACCAATTAACTTATGATCAAATTTAGGTATTCCTAAGTAATCCATATAAAGAACTGTATCCCATAAAACCGGTGCCCAATCTCCTTCTGGTAAAACTTGTACTGTTTGATGTATTGGATGTCTCAAGTATGAACTATCAAGAAAAACAGCTGATACCCAATACCTATCTGTAGACCCATATTCTTTTTTTAGACCGTATACTCCGTCTACTAATTTTTTATAAGAAGGAATGGATAAAGCATTGAATGTAGACATTACAGTAATGTTAACTCTAGGACTAGCACTTAATACTTTATTCATATTATCCCAAAACTTATTGAATTCTAAACCATTTCTAATATACTCTGCTTGTGCTCCCCATGCATCAACAGATGTAAAAATAATGAACTCATTAACAAGCCCTTTATCTTCAATAATTTTAATTTTTTCTATAAATTTATCAACTAAATTGTCTGGTATGCCAAGATTAGAGTTAATAGCTAAATTTAATTTCTTATTAGGGTTAGGATGATCTATAATAAAGTCTAGTATTTTCCATGTATCTTTAGATAGTAACGGTTCTCCACCGGTAATTCTAAATGTATGAAGGTCTCTATAAAGGTCAGGCCACCATTTCCAAAATGCTTCTACATATGGATTATGTTCAGTATGATGTATTGGCATTTTTCCATCTGCTTGTAGTGCTTTTACATCATTAAAATTGTCTTGAGTTGGGTAAGGTCCAAACTTTTTTGCTTCTGCTGCCCATTTAGACGAAAAAGAAGGTCCACAATAGGAACAAGCAAAGTTGCATTGATTAGAAAAAGCTACCTCTACGTAAGTTGGATTAAAATCTTCTCTCCATCCTAATTCTTTAATAGTATCAAAATGTGGCTTTGACCAGGATTCATTAGACTTAAATACTCTGTCAGAAAATTGTGGTGAATTATCTTCTACATTCCAACAATAGTTACATTCTGCAGGTCTTTTACCTTCAAGCATTTCTTTACGCTTTTGTTTTTTAAACCTAGTATTATGTAAAGCTGAAGGATTTCTTTTTAGTTCACTTAAAGGTATTTTGTGTGTACTAGGGTGGTGACAAGAGTGTGTCTGACCCATCTGTAAGTGTATAGTAGTTTGTGTCCATTTTGCTAAACACATACCGCATCCTATCGAATCTAATTTAGCTTTAGTTAATCCGTAATCATGATTTCCTAATAAAATTTTAGCTTTTTCTTTTGCTAAATTTAAATTCTTTACTTTTGGTGCATTCATAGTTTAATATTGATCATCTTAGCCCATGGAGTAAATTTTTCTTCGCCTATTACTTCGTATTGAACTTGCTTAATGCCGTCTTCTTTATAGTTGATTTTACCCTGTTGCATTTGAGTAACGTATCTTTTTTCATTACGAGCAGTTGTTTCTCCTTTAGCCCATCCTCCGTTAACTAATCCTTCATCTTTATGAGGAAGACATCTAAATCTACCAGTCCTTCTATGAGGTATAATAGAATTGGGAATTTCTAAACTTTCTTCAGTTGATATAGTAATGTCTTTAGCCTTATAATCAACTTTAGGGTCATTAAAATCTAAATCTATAATTAAATTATCTGAGGGTAGATCAGTGTTTAGGTTCATAACTTCTTCTGGTGTTAAACATTTATTCCATGCATATACCTTTGCTATATCTCCTTTAAAAAATCCATGTACTTTATCAGGAAAAGAAGGTGTATGTCCTAAATAAATATCTTGTAATCCGTAAGTTTTAAGTTTACTGTCCCACTTATGAGGAGATGGACTTCCATGCCCTGCTTTTGAATCTACTTCTGTACCGTTAAGGTAAAAATGTGATGTTCTATTTACAGCGTCAAAAGTTGCAGTTACCCAGCTCCATTGATCAGCATATCTTTTAATCCACATATAATTATGATTGTTAAAATTATTCCAATAAGTAAGAGATATAGCTCTAGAATTATTGAAAGATATACCGTAATCATACCCAGGTATCCTAAATATAGGGTGCTCTATATACTTTGTTTTTGCATCCCCTATTAAAAATATCCCAGCTTTTTCTGTTTGATGTTGATTTCTGACTAAAACTGATATAGTATGAGAAGATGAGGTTAAACCTCTATACTCTTTTTTAAACGGCAGTTTTATTTTAGAAGTTTCTCCGTTAAAATGAGCATACTTTTGGTTTAAAATAGGTTTACCGTAATAAGTTACATTAGTAAGTCCCTCTAAATGACATCTCCA
>Ga0181377_1000121_pt1 | contig 30025 bp, 51 predicted proteins | sample LowvirmetaG_9_FD_130160 | JGI IMG/M metagenome (GOLD analysis project Ga0181377, IMG submission 130160) | Marine viral communities from the Subarctic Pacific Ocean - Lowphox_13 viral metaG | ecosystem: Environmental > Aquatic > Marine > Oceanic | place: Subarctic Pacific Ocean | collected...
GAAATTAATTGCTCTGATGTGATCGCAGAAGCAATGACGAAGAATTGGTCGGTCACGTAAAAATAAAATATAGGAGAAAACTATGTTAGATAAAATCAAAGGTGCCGTTTCAGGTGCTATGGATATTGGCGTAATGCTAATTGGTCTTGCTATCGTTCTACAAATCGTATTCGGTGGTTCTGTTCCTTTCTTAGGTGGCGATGTAATCGGTACTGTAATTGGAATCGTTGGACAATTAGGTGCAGCTGGTCTTACTGGTCTAATCGCTGCAGCTATTCTGTGGAAGTTATTTGATCGTGACTAATAGTAGAGTTTTTTCAATTTACTAACAAAACCCTTGTATTACAACAGTTTTACAAGGGTTTTTTCTTATTAAAAAGGTTGACAATACCAAGAAATCTTGCTATAATATAACTATATTAACACTAAAAAGAAAGGTACTTTATGTCAAAAACAATGCAATGGGCTTGGGACAAAGCCGAAGATAAGCTAAACGAAGTTACTGAAAGATTGCAAAAAGGCTTTATTACACAAAGTCAAGCAATTAAAGAAATACAAGATGCTGATGAAAATTGGGCATTAATGGGTTTTGATGATGTTAATGACGTTATCGATTACATGACAGAAGAAGTAGAAATAACTGGAGTTTAATATGCTACGAATCTTATCATTTACAGTTAATAGTTTAACACTAATAGGCCTTCTAATTGTAGGCTTGTTTATGTTTTATCCATCTCCGCCAACTGCGGCAGATACTACTGGCGTAGAGCCAGCTATTCAAATTCTCGATGTTGCAGAATCAATTGAAGATATAAACATAAGTGAACAACTTTATTCACAAGATGATATAAACTGTTTAACAGAAAATATGTACTTTGAAGCACGTAGTGATGGCTACGCAGGTATGTATGCAACAAGCATGGTAGTAATGAATCGTGTTTTAGACGATCGTTATCCAAATTCAGTTTGTGAAGTTGTTAAACAAGGACCAGTTCGAGAGAGTTGGAAAACAAGAGACAATCCAAAAATTGCAGACAGTGATCGTAAGTATTTTCCTGTTAAAAATAAATGTCAATTTAGTTGGTATTGTGATGGAAAAGCAGATAATATGTATGACCAACACTCAGTTAATGTTGCTACAGAAATTGCACATATTATTTTAAGTGATTTTACAAATAATGGTGCAATTGATATTACCGAAGGTGCAACACATTATCATGCTACAAATGTTTTACCTTATTGGGCAAACAGTCGTGGAATGGCGAAAGTAACAACAGTAGGAACACATGTATTTTATAAATGGAACTAATATGAAATGAGTCCAAACGATTTTAAAGAAGCAAGGTATACTGAATCTGATTGGTTCAGTACCTTCACATTAGGACATGATGATCCTGGCGTTTATAATTGGATCGATGATGGCGAAAAAGAACTAGGATGTGCATTAGGTTATACTGAAAATAGTGTAGAGTATCTTATTAACAATTGGAGATATCGCGATAAAACAGTTCCACAACAAGGTGCAGATGCGGCCTTTGGTTGTAGTTACACATTTGGTTATGGTGTTAACTTTGCTTGGCCAAGTATGCTAGGCGTAGTAAATATTGGACAGAATGGTGCAAGCAACGATCAAATAGCAAGACTGGCAATCACATATTGTAAAACATTCAAGCCTGAACAAATATATGTACTATGGACCTTCAAAGAACGCAGAGAACATATTGAAGAAAATGGTGGACTAGATAAATTTAGAAGTCTATCCGAAACTGCTATTAAAGAAGAACTTAAAAACCCAACTTGGAATAGCAATTATGCAATGCTATCAAATAGTAGTGCAGACGAATATAATTTTAAAAAGAATAAAATGTTATTAACTTCATATTGTGTGGTTAACAACATTAAACTAAATCAATTAACTATATTTGATTTACCAAAATCAGAATTTCCGCCAGCAAGGGATAACGATCATCCTGGCGAAGATTGGCATACTAATATAGCAGGTATCATATGCGAGGCATAAGATGTCTGCATATATGAAACAATACGTAGGAGAATACATGTTTGACCACTGGCTAAAGAATCACCAAAAATTGGGTGGGTTTCTTGCGTCTAGTTACGTGGATTGGAACATATTACATTCGCCTTTGCATGATGTTGTACACAAGTTAGAAGAGTTTAGACAAGTTCCATTTGGTGCAGTAATGGATTTTAGTGATGCAGGTATTACTGACAATTCAATGGAATACAGAGATATTGTAGAAGATGTAAGTAAAATATTTTACTTGTGCGAAATGATAAATTACAATGAACTTATATTTCATCCTCAAATAATACATGAACCTTGGCATAAACGATACAGAGTACACCCAGGTAGTGGTAGACTTATGGCACTATGGTTATGTGGATATGAGAAAATAAAAACAATTTATATACACTTTGATGAGCCAGGATTTCAACCACCAGGGGATTGTTTTGTTATCAAAGACAGGGCAACTGCTCAAAAAGAATTCCATGTTAACCAAGTATTAGCAAAGAAACTAGAAGTAGAAACATATTCAGCTTTCCCTAAAACAGAAGTAGAACGTATAAGAACACATGCACATGACTATGAATGGGATTGGAGTCATATTCATACTGATAAGTTTTGGCAGTTTATGAGATTTAGTGAAGGCAGTAGTTTTTTAGAACACAAAAATATGTGGAGATCATATGCCATTGATGCTTGGCAAGATTTACAACACGATCATATACAAATAGGAACTACTAGTTTTGATTTTGACCACACTGGAAAAGTTATAGAAGTTCATCGTAATACTGGTAGCTCAACCACTGATATAATAATTTAGTCAAGAAAAAACCAGTACATAAAGCACTGGTTTAATCATTATAGTTTAATAGTTTACTCTGCTGAAACGAGAGTGAATGTTACACCTGGTTTAGTTTTATCAGACGTGCTTGCCACATAGGCATCGTGGGCCGCTTCATCAGTAAATGTTAATGCTACTTGAACGCCATTTTTCTCAGCGTTTAATACCATAGTACATGATTCTACATCTGGGTTTTCCATTCCACAAGGTCCGTGTGCAGCTTGCCATTCTTCGATGTTTGCATAAACATCTCCGTTATCTGCTACTATATTATTTGTTCTTATAAAAGCCATTATATATTCTCCTTAAGGTATCTTATGATACATATGTATACTACATTATTTATGACAAATTATTGTAAAAGGTTGACAAATATATATCTAAGTATATAATAAAATATATTGAAATCGTAAAGTACTTTGATAATGACCAGCCACTGAGCGTTTAAATACTATATGTAAATATATAGATAAATACATACATACAAAAAAGAGCAGTTAAGAGACAACCACGCTCAGATTTAAAAGGAAAACAACAATGACAATAAATTGGGAATATTTTTGGTGGGCAACTGCCTTAGGTTTTATCTGGTGCCAAATTATTACTCACTATGCAGTAAGCGTAGGATTACATAGATACTTTAGCCATAGGCAGTTTAAAACAACTGTGGCACATGAATGGGGATTTTTAATCCTTATTTTAATCGCTTGTGTACGTACTCCAATTGGATGGATAGCAAGCCATAGAATGCATCATGCAGACACAGAGGGACCACTAGACCCACATAATTTTAAAGAGTTAGGTTACTGGAGAGTAGCGTTAACTATTTGGGATATTCCTAAAATACCAATAAAATATGCAAGAGATTTATACAGCAATCCACGTTTAGTGTGGGGCCATAAGTATTGGAAACATTTCTTAGCAGGTTGGTGGATTGTAACCTTTTTAATCAGTCCATATGTATGGTGGGGTGCTGCATTCTTACCATTTATGTTTGCTAAAGTAGGGTTTGGAATGTTAAACATACTTGGGCATTGGAATAGAGATGATAACAAAGGACTAGATGGTCCATGGATGAATTGGATCCTAGGCGGTGATGGATATCACAGACAACATCACTTATATCCTTGGAAACTAAGACTTGGAAAATATGATCTAGGCGGATACCTAGCTGAAAAGTATTGGGCAATACCCGGTACAATTGTTGGCCAGAAAAAGGAGAAAAGAAATGCAACCCAGAACAAAGTATAAATTACCAACACACGGTGAACTTACACATATTAAAATAGACTTGGAAAAACTTCAAGCCGCAACAGACAAACTTGCTAACGAATATGTGGATGTAAAAACTGCTAATAAGATGTTATGTGATAACCATATGGCATTAAGTAAATCTGTTTATGATAATTTTAAACAAATAAACTTAACTGAGCTTAACGGTGAAGAGTTGCCATACACTGATAGCATTAAAGAACGTCTTCGCAGAGGTGAAGAGAAACTATATAATAAACCAAACGATAAACTCTTAGGTAGTTACTTCGAAGAAATCGTTGATCAATTTAAATGTGATAAAATGAGAATTAGAATTACTAAACTTGATCCTAAAACTAATGTACCTATGCATATTGATTATGACCCAACATATGCTACTAGGATAATTATACCAGTATATTCAAATCCTGGTGTTAAGAATAAATTTAAAGTTAGAGGTGAAGAAGTAGAAACATATTTAGAGCCAGGTAAAGCGTATTTCTTTAATACAGGCTTTGCTCATGGAGTATTCAACGAAAGCGACGAAACACGTATAGCGTTTATGTTTAGTTTGGACGGACAGGATGACATTGAAAATATCGAACTATAATAAAGAAGAACTTAAGAAAGCCTTAACTGAAACCCAAATAGTGGGACACAGTATATGGCACGAGCAAGATTTATCTGCACAAGAACTTGCTACAGTAATGAAAAGTATAGGTGATTGTGAAACACCAGACTTATTCATGAACCCAAAAGAAACACCTGAAATTTTTCTAGTAACAGGCAAGAAAGATGAAGAAGGTAAGAAGTTAGGCATGTTTGGTGATACTGAACTTGGCTGGCATTCAAACGGTAACTCAAGGCACAACGTTGACAAAATATTAATTGCGTTATATTGTGTTAAAGAAGATGACAATACTTGTTTATCTATTTGTAATACAACTAGACCTTTTGCTGAACTATCAGAAGAGAAAAAAGAGTATTATAGAAGTCTCACTATTAAATTAAAATTTAAAAATGATACTATATATCATTTAGAGGAAGACGATCCTGAATTAGAATTTATGAGTGCAAGTAAAGGATCAATACGTAAGTTAGTAGGAGTACATCCACATACTGGTGAAGAATATTTTTATTTTCCATATCATTTTATTTGCGATATATGGGAAGGTAAGAAAAAAGTTGATGATTATGAGCCAATTGTAGAAGATTTAAAGAAAATTATATTTAAATCAAAACACCAAACACATCACATATTCAAAGAAGGTGATTTATTATTAATGGATCAATTTTCATCATTACACAGAAGAACACCAGTGTACGATAACAACAGGTTACTATGGAGAGTTGCTAGTGATTACAGGAATATCTTTTAGTTACGCAAAAAATTCAATGAACACTAGAGGTTTATCATTAATGAACCTTGATGGTGTTTATGATATGAGTGACTTTGATATGCCTATATGCAATGTAAATATTGCAGATGGAAATGTTCCACCTAGTGTACATAATTTTATTAAAGTATTACAAGACTCTGATATACTAGTATTTGCTATACCAGAAAATACTGCACATTATGGTGCAGGATTTAAAAATGCAATGGACTGGTTAATATGTGCTAGTAACTATAATGCAGATTTAGGTCAAGATGGTGCATTTTTCAACAAGCCAATATATGTTATAACATTTACACCTTCATATAAACCATCAGGTGATAGACATTTTGATATGACTAAACATTTGCTACAAGATAAAATGGGTGGAATAGTTTATAACTCATTTGTAAAAAATGGTGGGTGGATTGAATGTATACCAGGTAATACACAATGGGTACAAAAAGAACGTGAAGAAATATTTAATACAAAAATGCCACCACCTCGTGTAAGTGAAAAAGATTGGAAAGATATGCCTAAGAAATGGGTAGAACAATATAATATATGGGACAAGAAATGGGAAAATTAGAAGACACACCAAAAAAACATTCACCCGATGAAGTTGCATATGAATTTATAGAAACTAATTATGTTAATGGTATACCATTTCCAAGACTTCCAGTTACAATAGATACACAATCAATTCCGTTACAACAAGATTATCCAATGCGATCTATGGATTATTTAGATACGCCAGAAGCATATGCATTGTTTGAGAAACAAGCAGATCTTATAATTAAAAATGGTTGGAAAGGAATCATTGATGTTGGATGTAGACACGGTCCTGTTAATGATATACTACATGCCAAAGGTTATACAGATTATCGTTATATGGGATTTGATACTTCTACACAACCAATTCAATATGCAAATGAAACATGGCAAGAATTTAATAATATTGAGTATAGGGTTTTGTCTTGGAATGATTTTAAAGACAAAGATAAAGATGAAAAGTTTGGTGTAAACTTTGACGTAGATGTTATGATATGGTCTGGTGTATTGTTATACGAACCAGAAGAACATTTATGGTATTTTGATAATATGCAAAAAGCATATGCAGCCAATAATGCAATTATACAAGAACCTCTAAAAGATCAAAGAGAAGAATGTTGGAGAGAAGATTTAGAACTAAACACTATTGAAGATAAACTGCATTTATATAAAGAAAAGTATTATGAATATGATTCTTGGAAATTAGATCTTGATATATTCAGTGGACGCAGAATAGTAAGTTGTATTAAGTTATGGGAAGATGATAATCCACAATGGTCTAATTGGGATAGTGAATTTGGTGTACTAGCAGGTCCTCCTAGAACAGAAATACTACCATGTGGACTTAAAGTTATACCATATATTTTTAAAGGTAAATTAAATATGGAATTAAGTCAACGTGATCAAACTTTATGTCAAGTTGCGTTACTTCAAATGGAAAAAGAAAGACACTCACATAGATTAGCAGACAACTATAGCAGAAAAGGATTACATCTAGGTAAAATGTTTATGTACAATTTTGTATTTGACGGAGATAACCCAGTATTTTGCAGTGGAGCACAAACAGTAAACAAATCAAGTGTACGAGTATTTTCTAGGTATTTTGCTTTTGAACAATATAAAACAGATGGTACTACACAACTAGATAAGAATGACAATTTTGAAGAACTACGTTGGGCAATGAAATACATAAGAGGTAAAATTATATTTTGGTCAAGAGATAAATCACCAAAATTCTTTAAAAGATTAAAAGAAGGTAGACCTGATGTATTTTTTGGTTGGCAAGTACTTGAAAAGAAGATAAATATTATATATGCAGATAATGAACAATATATATTTTATGTTTCAAAACTGCCACCAAACGAACAAATAGAATTTGAATAATTATGAGAAAAATAAACGATAAGCATATATTCATTAGCTCAGAACAAGGAACAGACTGTCATAAAATAGCAAGAGTAATTGCAACTATGCCGTGTATGTATTGGTATAGTTCTGAGATAAATGGAACTAATCCATGGAATATATCAAAAGTAAATAATAAAAATAAACACTATTTTGATAGATCAACATCAAAAGGTATACTTCCACCAACGCATGATTTTATAGAAAAGTACATGCCTAATGAGAAACAATATTACAAATTATTTGATGAATTATTTACTCAAGCAGGTGGTGATGATATTATTAATAATGGGCAACGAGTAATATATTGCACACATAGTATGCCTAATAAGTTATTAGAACATTTTCCTAATAGTTTGATTATTAATATTATACATGAGCCTAATTCTGCTACAGAAGATTATATCAAAATTGCTAATACAGATATAGATATGAATAACTATAATGATGTTATTCCCAAAGATAACGAATATTCAGCATTTTTAAACATATTAAAAACTAGAAAAGAAGATTTAAGTATAGCAGATGTATGGGCATTTGAGAGAAAGAAGAAGTTTTACGAACCTAAAATGGAAGAAAGATTTAAAAAAGAAGTATATGCTAAAATGTTTTCTAGTAGTATATTCCGTAAAGCAGTAGATCATAATAGGGTACTTAACGTACCTCAAAACAGTGTTGATTATAAAGAAATAAAGCACTGGATGGCTTCAATTCTGCCACAATAAAATATTGACAAATCAGTCAATATAAAGTAAAATATACATTAGTAACAACTATTCAATAAGGAGAAACTATGGCTTTAACTAAAGCAATTATAGTACTTGCAGGCAGCAGGCAAGCAACTAAATTAGGCAACAATATTAAAAAAGCAGTCCAAGAAATGAAAGACAAATCTGTTGATTTAAGATTTGCACACAAAGATTATGAATATATTACAGTAATTAAATCAGCACCAAAGAGTGAAAAAGAAGCACGTGAACTTGGTGGTAACATGTACAGTAAATATAAGAAACTAGCAAACGAAATTATATTTGATATTACTACAAAATACATGGATAGTATTAATGAAGGAATGGCACTTGCAAGTTACAGTTTTGACAAATATAAAACAGATCCAACACAAGTAGAATTTGATGCAGACGAGGCAGGTATATCAACCAGTGTAAATTTTGCACGTGATTTGATTAGTGAGCCAGGCAACGTTTTATATCCATCAGAATATGCTAACCGTATTAACGAACAACTATCACCATTGGGTGTTAACGTAAAAATTTATCACGAAGCACAACTAAAAGAAATGGGTCTTAACTTATTGTTAAGTGTAGGACAAGGTAGTGAAAAAGATAGTTATGTTGTTGTAATGGAATGGGTAAATGGCCCTGACATACAACCAATTGCACTAGTAGGCAAAGGTGTTACATTTGACACAGGTGGTATTAGTTTAAAACCTGGACGTAACATGGGCGATATGAAATACGACATGGGTGGTAGTGCCGCAGTTGTTGGAGCCATGCATGCAATTGCTAGTAAAAAATTAAAAAAGAACGTAATAGGTATTGTAGGTTTAGTAGAGAATATGCCAGACGGAACTGCAATCAAGCCAGGTGATGTTGTTACATCATTAAGTGGACAAACAGTAGAAAACTTAAACACTGACGCAGAAGGTAGACTAGTACTTGCAGACATTTTAACATTTGTACAAAACGAATACAACCCAGGTACTATTATTGACCTTGCTACACTAACAGGAGCCATTGTTGCAACACTAGGTAACGAAATGGCAGGATTGTTTACTAACAGTGATACATTAGAAAAAGCAATCATTGAAAATGGTGAATTAGCAGGCGAAGGTTTTTATCGTATGCCAATGGGTAAAAACTGGGCTAAGATGATTGACAGTGATATTGCAGATATGCAAAACATTGGTGGTCCATATGGTGGTTCAACTACTGCCGCTGAATTCTTATACAAATTTGTAGACAAAAAAACTGCATGGGCACATTTAGATATTGCAGGTATGTGTTGGGCTTCAAAAGGTTCAGCAACAACACCAAAAGGTGCAGCAGGATTTGGAGTAAGAACACTATTTAATATTGTAAACAATACAGAAAGTTTTATATGGTTTGCAATAGAGGAAAAAATGTCTTACTAATATGAGTAATGAAAATATAAGAGAAGAAATCATTGAGGCCTTACGTGATGTATATGATCCAGAAATCAGTATTAACGTATATGACTTAGGTTTAATATATGAAATAAATATACTAAGTTCACACGTTGTTATTGTAATGACATTAACAAGTGCGTTTTGTCCAATGGCAGACCAAATCAAAGAAGACGTTCACGATGCATGTATAGTAGATGGCATAGAAACTTGTGATGTTCAAATTACATTTGATCCGCCTTTTGGTCCAGATAAGATGAGTGAAGAAGCAAAATTAATTTTAGGAGTATAAGGTGACATATTTAGTTAAAGATGAGTGTATTAAATGTAAACACATGGACTGCGTAGAAGTTTGTCCTGTAGATTGTTTTTATGAAGGTGAAAACTTTTTAGTAATTAACCCAGATGAATGTATTGACTGTGGTGTATGTGAACCAGAATGTCCTGTAGATGCTATTGTTCCAGACAATGCATTAGAGGGAGAAGAACTTGATTTCTGGTACAAGTTTAATGCAGACCGATCAGAAGAGTGGCCTAACATTACTCAAGCACGGCCAGAAGATGTACCGCCAGATGCAGAAGAATGGGCAAAAGTTAAAGATAAACGAGAACATTTATCTTACAAGCCAGGAAAGGGCGATGAATAATATGTACGAAATAATTTATACACCTCGAATTCATGATGAGGTAGCAGTTGCACGTTTTGAAACTGAAACTGAAGCACAACAATACATGGAAAAATTAAAAGAGGTACGCCCGAAGGCATATCCTCATCACCGTATAGAAGCGGTAGAACAAGGAGAATAATATGAGTTTTATCATATGGCACTTATTAGCAATCTGCTCAGTAATGGCAGCAAGTTTTTTAGCAGGCTTTATTGTAGGTAAAGCACGTAAGGAGCAAGGCTATGAGAACTAAAGAAGAAATACTTAAACAAGTAGATGAAGTTATGGAAGAATACGTTGCACCTAACGTAGCTCAACATGGTGGACAAATAAACATACTAAGTTTTAATGAAGAAACTGGTGTGTTGCACACACAAATGAGTGGTAGTTGCAGTGGTTGTGCTAGTAGCACTGCTACTTTGCAAATGGGTGTAGAATCTACACTTATGCATTTTGTTCCAGAAATTAAAGGTGTAACAAGTGAAGACGATCCAATGTTTAACGATCCATATTACATGTCAGATCCATCTGGTATGGGGCTTATGGATAGACCAGGATTTGATGATCCAATAGACCCTACAGATGATTAATGACAAAAGATAAAATAGCAATTTGTGTCAGTGGTCAAACAAGACATTTTAATAATAATCAAAAATACACAGATGATTTTTATGAAATACTTGGACTATTTGATGAATATGATTATGATTTGTTTGGACATACATGGGCCGATCAATCCAATCCGCATGGCGAAGTAAAACAAAGATTTAAAGCATATAAAAGAGAAGACCAAGAAACAATTTGGGATACTATTATAAATCTCAAACATACTGATGGGAAATATGTTCCACATTGGGAGCAATTTATTCGTACACGAGAAGAATGGTTTGAAAAGCCAGAGTATATGGATATACTTAACGGTAAATCAGATATAAGTTATATTGATTTTGCTAAAGAAAGAATTAAAGGAACAATTGGCCAAGTCTGGTCAGCACATCAGTCTTTTTTACTTACAAAGCCATATTTTGAAACTAATAATTATACCATGGTAGTAAAATTAAGATGGGATTTAATGATTAAGTATTTTAATGGACACGACTGGGTTAACGATAATAAAAAAAGATTTAAAACTATGTTACACGATTGGGCTAATAGGGAAGTTGACTTTGTTAATTTACATAATCACCCAACATGCTTATGTGCTGATGATTGTTTTATGACATATCAAAGTACTCCTTATAGTAATGATCATATGTTTGTTTTTGATGGGCAAGAATTTAATAACAGCAAGTTACTACATTCAACACCAGTAGAAACTATTGGTAGACTATTATTAAGTTATCAACCTAATAATTATACTATTCCTACATTGCCATCTGCACACACTTTATGGATGGATTGGATATTGTTTAATAACTTTGTAGTAGCACCAAAACTTCCTAATTTAACTCAAGCTAATGGACCTAGTGAAGGTAAGATAAACAAAGAATGGAACATATAATGAACAACATTGGTAACTTTTTGTACACAGATGAAGTGTTGAGTATTTTTAAAGATGCTGAACTCTATCCCGATACATATAATACTGCTTCTAAAACAATCATTGTACATGATGATAGATTTTTAAAAATGTATGCTGGTCCTGAAGTTATACATTTTCAAAACCGAAAGTATTATGAATCAAACTATTCATCTTTAGAAGAAGGTGTAGCAGATAGTGTTAGAATAATAAATGAAATAGATAATGATATTATTATAGATCATAAGTTTAAAGATAATTATTATCTCGAAATTAATACACGAAGAATTAAAACTGACTATAGACTTCATAGTAAAAAATTAATACGTCAATTTGATAGCATAGAAGACTATGTAATTTGGTTCAGAGATAATATAAAAAGACGTAATAGAAAGTATGGCGCTTTACGATTCAATGATTATCATCCAGATAATATTATGATAGACAAAGATTTAAATTGGACTAACGTTGACGTAGATGGAATAATTTGTTATGGCATGGAAAATGTAGAACCTGTGTTTGGTCCATTCTTTTTAAATTATGGAGATACAGGCGATCTTAAAAATTATAATCGTCTACACTTAATGGACATATGGGAAAATAAAGTATCATGAATATAAAAGAATATATAAGAACAGTGCCAGATTACCCTATAGAAGGTGTAAATTTTTATGACATAAACAGTTTGTTTGCAAGTAATTTGTGGACAAGTTTAGTAGAAGAAATGGCAGAAGAGTTACGTGACCATGTTGAGTTTATGCCAACACATATAGTTGGTATTGAAAGCAGAGGTTTTGTACTAGGAGCAGCATTATCACAAGAATTAGATGTGCCTTTTGTTATGATTCGCAAAAAAGGTGCTAAATACCCAGGTAAGCTGTTAGAAGAAAGTTATGAACTCGAATATGGAACAGATACACTTACATTGCAAGAAGGTATATTGGGTCATACAAGCAGAGTTGTAATAGCAGACGATTTAGTTGCAACAGGTGGTAGTATGACTGCTAGTAAAAAGTTATGTGAACAAACTGGTGCAATGGTATTAGGTGGTATAACAGTAGTTAACTTAAAATACCTAAATGGAGAAGAGATAGAACTCTTGTCCGCTTTGGAGATAGAACAATGATCAAAAATTTAAAAGACTTAATTATAGTAGCGTTAGTAGTAGGTGTACTTTCACTATTAGGAATTATTATTGTAGGCGACTATTATGTTGCATTACAAGAAAATAGACCAGTAGACGAAAGTGTTATTACTTTAATGAAAATGGCACTGACTGGATTGATAGGAATCATAGCAGGTTATATAGGAAGCAAGTAATGATTAAAGTCACAGAAAAAGCAATGAACCATCTAACTGGTATTAGCGATGCAAACGAAGGTAAAATTCCTGTGTTAGGCCTTAAAGGCGGCGGTTGTGCAGGATTCAGTTATGTTTGGAAATTAAAAGAAGAAAATGAACTTGACAAAAAAGCAGATCATGTTATTATAATGGATAACGGAAGAAAAATGGCCGTTGACAGTTCTAGCATTATGTTTTTATTTGGAACCACACTTGAGTTAAAACAAGATGTAATGGGAACAATGTTAGAAGTAGTAAACCCATCAGCATCAAGCAGTTGTGGTTGTGGAGAGAGCGTAAACTTTGACATGGAAAAAGTTGAAGCAAACGCAAATGCAATAGAATTACCAAAGGTAGAATAAATGAAAAATATTGATCTAAACAAATACAAAGAATTTGTAGAAGAAGTAACTAGCGATGCATCTAATGATATTCATTCTATGATAGAAAGAATGTATGAGCTAGAAGGAAACGGTGTTAATGTAGCAACACTATTAACAGGTGCAATTGGAATTGCATCAGAAGGAGGCGAATTTGCAGAAATTGTTAAAAAATGTATCTTCCAAGGCAAACCTATGGACGATGAAACTGTATTTCATGCTAAACGAGAACTTGGCGATATTATTTGGTATTGGATTAATAGTTGTAGGGCACTTGGCTTGGACCCTAACGAAGTAATTGCAGAAAATGTAAGCAAACTGGAAAAACGTTATCCAGGCGGATCATTTGATGCATACTACAGTGAAAATAGACAAGACGGCGATCTATGATTGACTACGAAGGCAAGCCACTTAGCGAACTAAACATGGGTGAAACTATAGAGTTTGAAAAGCAAATGCTTAAAAAAGTATTAGCGGCCAGTAAGTCAAACATGGGCGAAGGTCTTGTTGATCAAATTAATTTGTTTATTGAATTAATAAGAGATCACAAAAGACAACTATCTCAGTCAGAAGCATATGCAAAAAATGAAAAAGAAGATGGTTCTGTACTAGACATAGGTGAAATTACTGGACCACCACCTGATAAATCAATTGAAGAAATACTTGACTTTTACAAGGAAAAGTAATATAATAATGGGATGCAGATGAATAAAAACAAGCAATATGTAGTATCTGAGCAAGATATTGTTACAGGTTGGTTAAGTGGAAATGACGTTACAAATGTAATTGTTGAAGATACAAAACCCATAAATATATATAACGAATGGTGTCAAACATTTGATTTAGATAGATTTATTGATGCAAAGCCACAAAATACAACTGATACATATGTTGAGGATTGTTTAAATAAATGGAATATGCCAGACAGTTACAAGGATTTAAATATCCATGAATGGTTAATGGAGCGTTGTACAAATGCACAGCAACGTGACAGAGTATATACAGAACTCGTTGAATATGAAAAACGAGGAATGATTATTGTGCTAAAATTCTTGCTACACTTAGTAGATACATGTGACAACCACAACATTGTATTAGGTGTAGGAAGGGGCAGTAGTGTAGCTAGTTACTGTCTGTACTTACTGGGTATACATCATATAGACAGTATAAAGTACGAACTTGATATCAAGGAGTTTTTAAAATGAAAACAGTTAAAACGGCTAGAGGCAAAACATTAAATATGGGAGCCTTAGCGGCAAAAAATGAAGAAACAAGAGCAGTAAGTAATTTAAATATGAACGCTCGAGGAGACATTATTGATAGTAGAGGTAAAGTAGAAATTCCTAGAGAAAAAATACAAAAGGAATTCTATAAAGATAATGTTCCAGGTGCAGACACACAAGAAATTAGTTTAAAAGAGGATGAAAAACCAGCAGAAGCAAAAGCGCCAGTTGAGCCTCCTAAACCAGCACCTAAGAAAAAAGAAACAAAAGAAAAGCAACAACCAGCTGTTACTGAAGTAAGTAGAACAGCTCGTACTAGAGATGACGGTACTCAATATTTTGAAGTAGAGTACAGTGATGGCAGTATGGAAGATATTAACGCATAGTCGGAGGCAAAATGACTAAAGTAGTAAAAGCAATACGTAATAAAATCTTAGCAGAGATGATTGATAATCCTGGTAACGAAGTAACAACACCAGGAGGCATTATTCTCATGTCAAAAGATGGAACTGAATCTGCAGTTAGACCACGTTGGTTTAAAGTTTATAGTGTAGGCGAAGAAATTGATTGGATTGCAAAAGGAAAGTACGTTCTTGTTGATCATGGACGTTGGAGTAACGGAATGCAAGTAGACACTGATCTTAAATTATACTTGCTAGATAATAAAGATTGTTTAATGGAGTCTGATGAAAATCCAATGGAAGATGATAATATTCAGATTTTAGGCAAAGCAATTCCACAACGCCCGTCAGGCGACATAACTAGAGGATTATAAATGAACTTAGAAAAATTACAAAAAGCAATTGGCGAAATGGGCCAAGCATTAGAAGAAAAAGGTGCTGCAAATCCACAAACACCAATGGGTCCACCAAAGCAACCTGGACAAGTATTATACGAATCAGGTATTTACTATTTTGCTGATGGATTTACATACGAGTCAACAAAGCCAGTAGTAAACTGGATTATAGAAAAGAACTTGCTACCAGATAGTGAGCGTCCTAAACAACTTACACTTATTATTAATAGCCCAGGTGGCAGTGTACACGCCGCATTTGGTCTTATTGATGTAATGAAAGGTTCAGCATTGCCTATTAAAACTGTAGGCTTAGGAATGATTGCATCATGTGGTGTACTTACATTTATGGCAGGTACCAAAGGCAAGCGTGTATTAACAAACAATACAAGTATTTTATCACATCAATATTCATGGGGCTCAGGTGGTAAAGAACACGAATTATTTGCTCGTGTAAAAGAATTTGAATTATCATCAGAACGTATGTTAAATCATTATAAAAAATGTACTGGCTTATCTGAAAAGAAAATTAAAGAAATATTATTACCACCAGAAGATGTGTGGCTAACAGCCGAAGAGGCAGTTAAACACGGAATTGCAGACGCTATCGTAGACACATATTAATGCTAGAGCCGTTTGTAGAGCAACTGCCTGTAAAACTCTTAGAACAGTGGAAATGTCCTACACCTAGTCCAAATGATGATTTGGCACTTATGGAAGATATAATGCAAAATGGCATACTAGAACCTATAATACTTGGTATAGGAGTTTACAGTAGAAATATTAGATTAGAAACAGGCAATCATAGAATATACTTAGCACCAAGGTTAGGTATGTCACACTTACCAGTAGTTGCAAAACTATCAAATTATTGCACGTTTAATATAGGTAATGGAGATCATAGTTTTCTTTGTCCAGATATATCAGTAAAAAAAGAATGGATACAAGAAGGATATTATGCTAAACCAAGTGAAGTATTAGATATGATGTCGTTGCTAATAAAGTTAAAATTATAGTTATTTCTATTGACAAACCCTTAAAATTATAGTATTATTATATTAATAAACTTTAACCGAGAATGGACTCTGAATGCATATGAAAATTATAGCTGGAAATAGTAACATTGAAATGGCCGAGAAAATCGCCTCTCATTGTTTTGCTACTCTAGTGCCTGCCGAGATTAAGACTTTTGCGGATGGTGAGAGTAGTGTAGAATTTTTAGAAAACATACGTGGTGAAGATGTTTTTATTATACAAAGCACAAGTACACCAGTCAACGATAACCTAATGGAACTAATGATTATGATTGACGCTGCCAAACGTAGCAGTGCTAAACGTATTACAGCAGTCATTCCTTATTTTGGTTATGCAAGGCAGGATCGTAAAAGTGCAAGTCGTACACCAATTACTGCTAAACTAGTTGCAAACTTAATTACAGAAGCTGGTGCAGATAGAATCCTTACAATGGATTTACATGCAGGACAAATACAGGGCTTCTTTGATATTCCAGTAGATGACTTAACAAGCCGTATCTCATTTGCAAAAGATATTAAAAAACAATTCTACAAAGAAGGACAAGATGTGCATGATGTAGAAACTGTTTTTGTATCACCAGATGCAGGTGGTACTGTAAGAGCTAGACGTTTTGCTGATATGTTTGGTGGAGACATTGCTATTGTTGACAAACGTAGACCTAAAGCAGGTGTAAGCGAAGTAATGAATATAATTGGTGAAGTTAACGGTTGTCATGCTATTCTAGTTGATGATATTGTTGACAGTGGCGGAACATTGTGTAATGCCGCACAGGCTATTATGGATGCTGGTGCATTAAGTGTTAGAGCATACATTACACACGGTGTATTAACTGGCAAGGCATGTCAGAAAGTTGAAGACAGTGTATTAGAAGAACTTGTAATCACAGACAGTATAGATTTTAGATGTCCACATGATTGCAAAAAGACTCGTGCAGTAAGTGTATCAACTATGTTTGGTGAAGCTATTAGGCGTGTATCAAACGAAGAAAGTGTAAGCAGTTTGTTTACACATAAGATTTAAGGGGAATATATATGGAATTATTTTTTAGTGTATTATGCATAGTAAGTATAATGTTACTATGGTTTATTATAGTAATGCTAATTGCTAAGAAGACAGTAGGTAAAGATGCTAAGACTTGGCAAATATTTACATTTTTATTTGTAGCAGGTCCAATTGGTTGGGCAGTGCTTTTAATTATTGCAGTTATGGAATTAATTGATATAGCATTTCCAAAATTATTTAAAGGAAAGTAAATGGATTGCAGGTTAATTCGTGTAAATCCTGATCGTACAACATATGATTGCGGTACCTACATAAGAAAGAATATTTCTAATGGAATCAATTGTAATCACACACAAGAAGAAATATTGCGTAATGCAGAATACCTTAACAATTGTTTTGGTTTTAAATATTTTTTAGATGTGAATGTTAATGAAAAAGAAATTATAGTAGATATCGCTAAATTACAACCATCTAAATTTACGCATGATGGACATGAAAGTTTAGAAGAAGTATTGGAGATGTTAAAAATATTCTTAGATATTAATTTAAAAATGTTTCCATATTGTAATACAGATGTCCATGCATATCACGTATTCATGCATAATAACAAACATGTTCTTATAGATTGGGATGATGCACTATTAGGACATACACATACACCATACTACATAATGGCAGAAATTTACAAAGAATGTTGTGTTAGTGTTTATAGAAAATATTCAGCTGATTACAGAGAGTTTTTACAATCTAACACAAAAAATACATGTTTAGAACTTACAGAAGATCAATGGAATAAAATAGTATCTAGTACAGAGAAATTAGAAGATGAGTCTGAGATAGACTTAGGTAATTTACTTGACAATAACCAACAAATATAATATAATTAGTAATTAGGAGATTTAAAATGGCAACAGGACGTAAAGGTAAGAAAGCAAGTAAGCTTCAAGCAGTGTTTAATGAACAACAGAAAACACAGTTTAAAAAAGAAGATCGTAGAGCAGAGATTGTTGAAGAAACTCATTATGTAGTCAAAATGTATGTCGGCAATGAACTAGCTGAAGAAAGACCAGTTTATGGCCATAGTAGACGCTATGCAGAAGATCTACAAGAGAATTGGGAAAACGGAGTAATTTAAATGGCAAAAGAACTTTGGGTAGAAAAGTATAGACCAACTAATGTTGGCGAGTATGTGTTCAGAGATGAATCACAACGTAAGCAAGTACAAAACTGGATAGATGATGGTGGAATACCTCACTTACTTTTTAGTGGAAGTCCAGGTACTGGTAAAACTACGCTTGCAAAAGTACTTATTGCTGAACTCAAAGTAGAAGCCGCAGACGTTCTTTATATTAATGCTAGTAGAGATAACGGCGTTGAAATGATTCGTAAGAAAATTAGTGCATTTAGTGAAACTATGCCTTGGGGTGAATTTAAAGTAATTTTACTAGATGAGGCAGACCATATTAGTCCGGAGGGACAAGCGGCTTTGCGTGGAGTAATGGAACAATACCACGCAAGTGTTCGCTTTATATTAACTTGTAACTATCCTAATATGATTATTCCTGCATTGCATAGTAGATGTCAAGGATTCCATATTGAACAATTAGATCAAACAGAATTTACTGTTAGAGTTGGCGAAATCTGTGCAGACAACAATGTACAATTTGATATTGATACAATTGATGCAATGGTTCGTGCTAACTATCCAGACTTACGTAAAACTATTAATACTGTACAAATGAGTGTTGTTGACAATATACTTACTAGGCCAGAAGAAGGTGGTAGTACTGCTGAGTGGCGTGTTAAAATGGTAGAATTGTTTAAGCAAGGCAAAATACAAGATGCACGTAAACTAATTGTTGGTAGTGCAAGAGCAGATGAATACAATGAAATCTTTACATGGTTATACAGAAACTTAGACTTATATACTAAAGATGATTTTACATATGACAGTTGTGTACTAGCAATACGTGAAGGTATGATTAAGCATACTCAAGTAGCAGATCCAGAGATTAATTTAAGTGCTACTATGGTAGAAATTGCAAGAACACTAAATGCAAATCCGTAATCTTTTACTTAATGTAAACTTAAATGATATATGTGGGCAATCTAGCATATTACAACATTTAATAACCTACTCTGAGAACACAGGTATATTCCCTCAACATATAGATAGCATTTCACAACAACGTTGTTACTTATATAAAGATATTCCAAATACAGAATTCGGTCATCAAAGTAATGATTTTAGGGTCTTTGACAGTATGCTAATGCAAGGTAATAATGTTAGCACAAATGATAAAGACTATTTACAAATATTAGAAAAGTGTTTAAGCACTTATAATGATATAGAGAATGGACCTATATTAGAAAGTGACTTTAAATACTGTTTACAACGTAGTGTTGACTTAGGTAATATATTAGTTAATAATCCAGATCAACCTGTATACTTTGTAAAGCAACCAAGCTCGTTATATGTATATGACTATAATGCTAGAAACAACCATGAAAGCACTATATCAATTACTAACGAGAATATAAGTAAATTAAACTTCCGTTATAGCCTTTTACCAGGCACAAACTACAATGATTTTCTTTACCAATTAGGTGAGAAAATTTCCCCTCAGAATCCCACTCGGGCTTCTAATTTTATCAAAGATAAAAATGTTTTAATAGTCAACATGGCATTAGAGCATGGTCTTGATTACACTATAGAAGAAGGAGTTAGTAAGTTTACTAAAGACTTCTTATCAGTTCCAAAAATATCTACACAATTAGATGAAGAAGGTGTTACAATATTTGATATTTCGCAATTAACTGACAATATAAGTACCAGCGAAGAATACTATAAATACATGTGTGACAGCTTAAAGATCTATGCGAACCTCAACTTGTTTGAGAAGTTCCACGATATATTTGTTAAAGCTGGCACAGAAGATAGATTGAAAACAATTACTGGAAGCGATTTTTTAACGAATATATTGTGTAATGAGACAGATACAAATTGATAAAAGTTTAGATTACTACGGAGAACAAATATCATATAAAGTCTCAGGAACAATAGAACAAGTTCAGCAATTAGTAAAAGAATATCAACCTAAAAAAGTAATATTTACTGAAACAAGTAGATATAAAGACTTCAACTCGTGCCTTGGTTATGTTACTGGAGGATGGGTTCAGGTTTATTTTTTGTTCAACGAAGAACAAGCGATGCTTTTTCGTTTATCTAACAAAATTTAGATAAATACTAGTAAGTAATTAGAGAGAGAACGTTAAATGAATAAGAGATTTTTAGTTTGGTGGTTGATTGTTGTTATGCAAATCATCGGTTTAGGGACAGCAATATACTATGGTGCTATTCCTTTTTTGTTTGAAAATGACTCAACTAAATTGAGCTTCGTAATTATAGCAATGTGGATTACTGCGACAACCAGCATTGGTTACAGAAGTTTAAAAGATAGAAACGATTTTGAAACACCTTGGTTTATAGGTGAAGCATGTATGACAGTGGGTATGGTAGGAACTGTTATTGGATTTATGCTTATGTTAGGTAGTAGTTTTGCAGAAATAGACCCTAGCAATGTAGAAAGCATGAAACGTGTTATTACCGATATGGCTTCTGGTATGAGTACCGCACTACTAACTACACTATGTGGTTTGATTGCAAGTTTATTTGTGAAAGTGCAAGTAATTATACAAGAGCAAGAGTATGCCTAAAAATCAAGAAAACTTTTTCGCAGGAAAGAAAAGGAGAACAGGATCTAACTTAGCATTTAATGATTTATTATTTAATGTACTAATTGGTTTTGTTATGCTATTTGTTATAGCATTTCTTCTTATCAATCCTATTGCAAAAAAGGCAGACATACCTGTAAAAGCAGAGTTTATGGTTGTGTTAGAATGGGACCCTGAATCTTCAACAGATTTAGACATATGGGTACAGTTAAACAACGACAGACCAGTAGGTTTTAGTAATAGAGAAAATACTCCACTACACTTAGATAGAGATGATTTAGGCACATCTAATGATAAAATTACAATAGATGGGCAAGATGTTTTTCTTAGAACAAACAGAGAAACAATAACACTTAGAGGTATTGTTCCTGGTGATTACTATGTGGCAGTACATGCCTATTCAAAAAGACAAAGCGAAGCAGTTGTACCTTATACAGTAACCGTAATGAAAGTTAATGCATTTAGACAACTATACAGTATACAAGGTGAATTTATAGTAAACAGAGAAATACAACGATTACCTGGATTCAGTGTTGACGGTAAAGGTAATGTTAAATCAATATTTAAACATGTAAGAGATGTAGTTCCAACTAGAGGAACAGGAGCAGGGCAATGATTATATATGCAGGAATAGGACTGTTACTTGGATTAGCAATACTTACAGTATATGCACTAATACAATTAGGCAGAAACAATACATTAACATTCTTTTTAATTCCACTTGCTTTAGTGGCAAGTATTTTTTCAGGTTATACAATGCTTGCATTACAAGGCACTCCAGTTAATGGTATACCAGAAGGGGAAGTAGAAGTAATATGGGTAGAAGTGCAAAAGCCACATATTTATTTTAATGTAAGACCAGTTGGAGAACTACAACCAGTATATTACAGAATTCCGTACACAGAAGATAATGCTAAAAAAATGCAAGAATTAGCCGAAGCGGCAGGTAAAGGAAAACCAGAAAAAGGCAAGTTTAAAAAAGCAGATGGCGATCGTAAAGATCAAAGTAAAAGTTTTGAAATACAATTTGATAATATAGAAAGAAGTCCATTACCAACAAAAAAGAGTCAACTAAAGCGTGATGGAGTAGATCAACGTATTATAAATGCTATACACGATCAGCCAGATAATGGAGAAAACACTACTAGAGACCATGATTCTGCTTTTAAAAATCAGGCTCAAGGTTTTGGATCTAGCAATAACAACGTTTTTACAGGCGTAGGTGATAATGTTGTTCAAGGCAATAGTTCTGGATATGAATCTCGCAATAATATAGAATAATAAATTAATTTATTTTATAAACCCTTGTTTTTCAAGGGTTTTTTTATGACCTTAAAGGTTGACAACACCAAGAAATCTTGTTATAATATATACATAAACAACGCAAAAGGAGAACTGTATGTTAGACGCAAAATTTATCCAAGCATTTGAAAAAGCCGCTACAAACCCAGAAAACATTGATGAGAACAATGAAGTTAATTGGAACTATGTTGATGCAGATATGCACTTAGATGGTATTGCTGATGAGATCGGTGAAAACTTTTATAGCTGGTTTAATGATATGGCTGATCAGTTTGAATTGAATCAAGCCGCAAATCGCTTAGAAGTGTTGAAAACAGATTATTTGGGACAGTAATAATAGATGAATTATATTACAATAAAAGGCGGAAATAAAAGTAAGCAAGACAAAATTATTTCTATGGTAGAGTTTTGTATTGATAAACTTATGCCTAGAATGAATTCTCTTAATATTGATATTAAACTTACTTCTATTAAGGGCGATGCTGAAGGTTATTGTTTACGTGAAACTGATAGAGATTTTGAAATAGAAGTAGAGAGTTCATTAACATTAAGAAAAATGTTGGAAACTGTTGCACATGAAATGGTACATGTTAAGCAATATGCTAGACGTGAAATGAATGATTGGGCATATATGGAAAACAAGTATTATAAATGGAAGGATAAGTTTGTTCCTTCTAATACAGACTATTGGGATTTACCTTGGGAAATTGAAGCCAATGGTAGAGAAGTTGGGTTGTTTATACGTTGGGCAGAAAAACAAGGATATGCTAAACACAAGTGGACAAAAATTTAATTTAGTGTAAATTCTGCTACACCTTGTAGCTTTAATAAGAAATACTCCTTTTCGGAGTATTTTTTTTGAATCCAAAAAGCATGTCTAGGATCAGCTCCATACTTGAATATTGTCATTTCGTAGTAATGTCCTATTGTTAATTTTCCACTACTCATACGTTTCGGAAACCAAGTAAATACTCTTTTTACTGTATTAGGTCTTTTTATAATTCCCATTACTTTTTCTCGTTTGAAAAAATCTTCTGTTATAATTTTACTCAAAAGTCTTATCTCCAGGAAATAATGGCATCTTTGTTCCTGGTGCACGTTTTGGAATTTTACTATCAGCACTACTTACACAAGCGTTGGTAGTACATATTGCAGGACCATCAAATAATTTAAATCCTGTTTCAATATTACCCAGAGGTTGGTCACCACAACTATATGAACGCTTTATACTTCCGTCTGGTTCACGAATAATAATACTGCGATATCCACTACTACATTCCCAACCTTTAAACTTGTTAAAGTCAAATGCATTAAAGCGTTCTGCTTGGTCCATGTAATAAGGCTCACCTTTGCTATCTCTAAATTCTACTTGCATGTGCCAAGGAACTACAGCAGTTTGTTTTCTATATTCATCTTCTATGTCTACTTTAAATGCTGGTTCTGGTCTAGTAACTAATTTTTTCTGCTTTGCTTTTGCTTCTGTATATCCACGTTGTGGCATACCATTGTGTAATTTCTTTTTCATTTCCTCTGTATAACCATCAACTACTCTACTTGCAGTTGGATCACTTTGAGGTTTAAGTGTAACATTAATTCCTTGATTATGGAAGAACAATGCATTATCATAATATTGATCAAACACTTCTGGAACCATAACCATATTAATAGTTACTTGTACATCGTGTTCTTGGCATAGTATAAGTTTGTCTGCAAGATCCTGCATCTTCTCAGTTGTGTCAACATGCTCAACATGTAAACTACAAGTAATACTAGCTCTGTGGAATTTTGAAGCATAGTCCACATATGTTTTAAACCATTTCATGTTACGACTACAGTTACTTGTCATATGTACACTTGTATAATTGGTGTTATGACAATCATCACTTAAATGTTTTAGCATATCCAAGTAGCCAGGATGGAATGTAGGCTCACCTCCACTTAGACTAAAGTGAAAACTATTAAATCCACGCTCACGTGCCTGACGCTTAATCTCGTCAATAGTCTTTAAATTAAGTTCTGTAGGTCTGTGATCTTTTCTATTACTTCTGGCATAAGGCCAACAATAACTACAATTATAGTTACAAAATCTTCCTAGCAACCAACTTACTGTAAACATATCTCTGTACAACATAGTACGTTGTCCTACTCGTACTATATCTTCATACGGTGTTTTTGTAAAGTCGTATTCACTCCATTTTAAATCATCACTCATTGTTCTTTATCCATATCTGTTATTGTTTCATTAAATTTACTAAATGCTTCATATTTTTCTTTATTCTTATTATCAACTATACATGATTCTAGCCAACTAATAGCACCATTTATATGTGTTTCAAACATAGTACGTCTAGGAGTTTCGCTTCTTTCTGGCGTGTTTAAGCTATCAAATACCCGTTTTAAGCCGTCTATTCCTGTTTGTAGTTGTTCTGGGCTTAGTACGTTTGCATGTAAGAAATCGGGCCATTGTACACGGCTTGTATGCCAGTGTATGCCTAATTCAAATACAATTGCTTCAGCAGTCTTGCCTAATTCCATAGCATTCATGCCACTTATACATGTTGTTCCTTTAATTACATCTAAGTTATTTAATTCATTTTTAACTCGTTGTATATTAGTTTTTAATAAATCCCAATCTGAACCTCTACGAATCATATGGTTAAGTTCTCTATGTCCATCTATACTAATAGTCAGTTTAATATTTTTAAATTTCTTCCATAAGTCAATTACATCATGTTTGCCCATTTTCATAATACTTAGATTTGTGCTATATTTTAATGTAACATTTTCTGGGTGTGGAATACTATTTAACACTCTATAATGTATAGGATCCATTAATGGCTCACCACCTGCAAATTCTAGTTCATCAACATGTTCCATAAGTCCAACTAGTTGTCCTATAAATTCTTCATCTTTTTCATATAAGTTCATTACACGAGTTTTACGTAAATTGTTGTCTTCTACTATCTCTTCAATATATTTTTGATCACCTGCTCCATAAAACTCTTTTACTTTATCCCAATCTGTTACCCATTTTGAACTATCTTTTGGCCAGCACATACGACATTTAAAATTACATACATTGCTGAGTTTTAATTCAATTAATGGAATTTTAAATTCAATTTCTCTATGCTTTAAATAATATTCTATATTTTTTCTATAAATTTCATTGTCCATAAAATCCATAATTCGATTCATACGTAAACTAACAATTTCATTATCTTCCATTTTCCAACAATTACCACATTGAAAGTGCTTTTTACCTAATATAAGATCATCTCTAATTTCATTCATATATTCACTTTTCCAATATGTTTCAAGATTAAAGTCATTGTCCTTAACATTTGGATTAGGTCCATGTTGAGGTGGTCGTGCTCTACAACATAATTTTATTTCACCATGTGGCATAGTACTTACATGGGTAAATGGCAATGGGCAAAATGTGTCAGTGTTTACATCTAAATCTTTTAACCTATCCATTGCGTAATCATAGAATGCTTTATATTTGTTTTCTGATGTGCTTAACCAAAATGGCTGAATTTTAGTATCTTTATTCATCGTTACCAATCCTCAATCTATGAACATGTTCAGGTAGTGCTTTTGATAATTGTACATCTGCTGCACAAATACATCTAGGCTTGTTACATATAATAGTTTCATTAGGCATTTCAAATCCATCATATATGTTTCCTAGTTTGCCACCTACTTTACATATAGCTCTATACACATCACCGTTGTTACTGATAGTAATATTTTGTACACCTGCCCAACATTCCCACCCACGGAAATCATTTTCGTCACGTGCCATAACACTATTTACATTATCTTCTTTGCTTGTGCCATCTTTATAGTGTACAATAATATTTTTAAAGTTACTCATATTTTCTATACATTCTCACGTAGCCAATTTTCTTCTTCTAGACTATAATATTGTCCAGCAAACTTCTCAGTTTCTTCATGTAGAGGATGTTGTCCTAGCATACCATCAGCATACGGCTTATTCCATCCTGTGCGGTCTATATTAACCCGTGGCCTAATTTTACGAATTGTGTATTCAACACCACAGTCTTTTAGTTCGTCTATAATTTCTTTCCACTTATCCATATGTCCAGGTAATGCCATAATATGTACATGCATTCCTTTGTAATCATCTTTTGCTCTGTATTCTTGTATTTCTTTCCACATACCTGTGATGTTATTAATAACTTTCTCGTGATATGCAAATTCAAAATGATAACTTATAATAACATAATGTAAATACGGCAACGCTTTTTTGTATATCTTAGGTGGAGGGCTTCCGTTAGTTGTTACACTACAACGATATACTCCATTTTCTTTAGCATATTTTAACATGTCAATAAACTGTGGATGTACAAAAGGCTCACCACCTGTAAAACTAATTTTAATCTTTTTACCATTTGATGCTTCGACAATTTTATCTATTGTGTTTGTATACACTTCCCAACCCATATGTTCGCTAGTTTTATTGTGTAATTCGTTACCACAATAACTACAGTTGTAATTGCAACGTTTACCTAAGTTCCATTCTACTCTAAGCAGTTCGTCTTTTGGTGCGTGATTATCTTCTATACCTACTAGCATTAAAAATATTCCTTTAGTTGAGGTACTGCGTTTATTACACTGTCACCTCGCATTTTATCTAAGTCATTTGTAAAATTAATAAATGTTTCCCATAACTCTGGGTTAAATGTTCTAGTTTTCATACTCTCTACTAGTTTGTCAAAATCATCAAATAGAGATAAGTTGTTAATTGCTTGATCTCGTAAATCATCTGGCAAGTTCATTGGACTTAGATATGCTGGTTTGTTACAGATAGTAGTGAAACTACTGTTTGCACTTACTTTACTATATTTATCTTCCATTTCGTGCAGGTAAAGATGTAAATCTGGTAAGTTAAAAACATTGTAATTTTGTAATGTTACATTAAACATAATTTGTACGTTATCTAGTTCACTGTACATTGCTAGTGTTTTTTCAAAATCTTCTAATGTATATTTTCCGCCTCTTATATAACTGTATAATTCTCCTGTGCCTTCTATACTAAAACATATACTAACACGTTTAAACTGTTTTAACAAGTTCAATATTTTAGGATTAACTACTGTACCGTTTGTAGTATAAAATAATTCAACATTAGTCATATTTTCTTCAATAAGCCATTCTAAAAATTGATTGTGATGTTTTGCCATCATAGGCTCGCCACCCTTAAAGTCTATACGTTTTACATCTTTTAAGTGTGGTAGCATATTGCGTAAATCTTCTAATCCATATTGTTGCAATGGAATAGGATTACTATTTTTCTCATATCGTTTGTCTATTTTAGCAAGTGCTAGTTCTTCTTCAAACCAACTGTTACTTGCCCAACTTCCACACATACGACATTTTAAATTACATACATTTGATAAATTAATATCTGCTTGATAAAACTTTGGGTTAGTAACATCATATGTTGTAGGGTGATTTCCATTTATAAAGTCTGCATCAAATTTCATAAACTTTTTATCAAACCATAAACGTCTACTTTGTCCTACTAGATCTTCTCGTTCCCAACAACTGTTGCATGCACTAGGTTGTACACCCCTAAGAAAGTCCTTTCTTAGTTCTTGCATACGTTCACTATTATAGTTTTCCATAATAGTTTCATGTTCTGTATTAGGCAATCGTCCTTTATTGCTAAATTGACAACATGGTTTAATATCGCCGTTGGCACTCAGTGTAATTGCATTCCAAGGCATGTAACAAAATTTATTCATTTGGCCAATCTGTTTGTATAGGGTCTATACTTAGTTCGTTTACATTTAAATGATATGGCATATTAATTACATATTCAATCATGTCTACTGCATCGTTCATTTCCATACAAACCCTGTCTGGATGTTTATGTGCATTGTTTTTTAATGTGCCGAATGTAACATAACTTACTTTAGGTCCACCTTGCCATATACTTTTTAAACCCAATGCATTGCTAGTTGAACGTAATGCTTTCTTTTCCTGTTGATAATGCCAATCGCTACCTTTCGTAGCTCTGTCTGTTGTACTGCCCAACGACACTATATGCAGTCGTTTAAGGTTCTTTAAGGCGTTTTTGTAGACTACATCTAGTAGCAGAGTTTGATGGTACTGCCATAATGCACTACAGTTAATAAAGACGTCATAATTAAGAGCCTTTTCGGCTAACTTAGTTTTATAGCCATTTTGCGTTAAATCGTAGCCCCAATCTGTTCTACTAATAAATGTAGTTTCAGGCCAACGTTCTGCTATTGCTTTTGCTACGCCAGACTCTGGGTTTCCTGTACATAAAATCTTCATTCTTTTCCTTTATAATTACAACATGCTAGACACATAGCTGGTGGATTATCACTTGCCCAGCTTTCTTTGGATATATGCTTATTAAAAAAATCATGGTCTAAAATACTTTCAAGTGTGTTTACTTCACAGTTGTTCCAACCTGGAGTAGATTTATTTAATTCAGCTATATACTTGTCATCATTTATTTTATATCTGTTACCAAGTGGATCTTGATCAGCTGCTGAATAAACAGAACAAGGCCATACTCTACTGTCGGATGTTACAAAAAACTCTTTGCGATCATCTGTCCATGAATGGCATTTTATATTGTGGTTGCTTGACATATCATTTCCTTTATTTTAGGCAACTTGCTTGGATCAAGTAGTCCATGTTCTTGTGTATTAATTTTGTAATCAACCTGCTCTATTTTAATTTGTTTTCCAAGTTCAGCTACCATTGGTATTTGATGCCAATTCCATTCAAATACTAAAAAATCCCATTGAGCAGTGCCACCACTGTTACAATATGCTACCATATTATTCCATGCTTTTTTAAAATCTACACCTTCTCTGTATTTCCAATTAGTATCGTGATCAATTCCATCAATACTGAATACAATTTTTAATCTTTCGCCATACTTGTTACCCATCTTAGTGTACCACTCTGGAGATCTAATTCCACCATTAGTATTAATTCTTACACTATTTGTAAGTGTTAATGCATGATCAATAAATTTAGTAATGTCAGGATGCATCATTGGATCGCCTGTTGCTCCACAGAACTTAATAGAGTCTATGTCTTTTGAAAATCCTAATGTATTTTTCTTAAACTTTTCAAATGGTACATGCCTTAGCACTAACCAATCTTCTGGATTACCTGTTTCTTTATTTGTGCGTGGACATGTTCTACATCTAGATTGACAATAATTAGTTAGTGCAAAATCAAATGATATTTTATACATAGTTAGTGAACTCCGGACATACATCTAACAAGTTACCTTTTTGTAAATCATCTGTTTTTGTGTTAAAGTCTACAAACTCTTTCCAACGCTTTTCGTACCAATCTTCAGACCACATATACTTGATACAGTCTGCTACTTTTGGTATGTC
>Ga0181377_1000123_pt1 | contig 29866 bp, 41 predicted proteins | sample LowvirmetaG_9_FD_130160 | JGI IMG/M metagenome (GOLD analysis project Ga0181377, IMG submission 130160) | Marine viral communities from the Subarctic Pacific Ocean - Lowphox_13 viral metaG | ecosystem: Environmental > Aquatic > Marine > Oceanic | place: Subarctic Pacific Ocean | collected...
AGAAGGCACTTCTAAAGCGGGTAAACCGTGGAAGAAGACCTCTTTTCAAGTAGCCAACAATAGCGGCTGGGAGGGCAAGGAAGCCATCTTTAGCTTTGACTTATTCGGAGAGGACAAGGTGGACAAGTTCTTGAAGTTCAACAAGGAAGGGCAGGAGGTTGACGTGAAGTTCAACATTGAATGCCGCGAGTGGGAGGGTAAGTATTTCACGAACCTCTCCGCATGGTCTGTTTTCAAGGCTGAAGACGAGACACCATCCGAACCAGAGGAACCAGAAGAAGACCCATTCGCATAATGATCTTGCTGGCCTACTGCCTCGCTGGAGCCTTGCTTGGTTTCCTTTCCCCTGCCCTGGTGTCCTGCTATTTCGGCAGGTGCATCACGGTCAGCGGGACTGCTGGACTAATGCTCGCCTTCATCGGTGGTGTAGGTGGGCATGTTCTTTTCACCCTACTTAATAATTAAACTCAACGCTGCCCCTCCGAAGACATTAGGAGGGTTTTTTTTTAACATGGGCGTAATATCTGACAACAAATACTCTTTCTTTAATCTCCCACGTAGCACAAGGCACTGGATTATTTTAAAAGATGTGAAGGGAGAGCTTGACTTTACCAAGAAAGTGACCAAGATTGCTCTTGAATCGGACGCACTAGACAAACCAAAAGACTTTGATAAGGAAGACGACGACTTTTCCTTTTAACCACAACACACAAATACAATGAATAACGAAACAATTAAGAACTATCAAGAAATCACAGTCGAAGAGGCTGGCGAAATGCTACGAGACAACGGGTGGAAGCCTGTTAAGGGCTTGGCCTTCAAAGGAGACTTTGACGGTTCAAGGTGGGTCGAAAGGATTTTAGAATATATAGTCCCGATGTCTGGTAAGCCATTCGCAACAGACGTATCACGCGCCGTCCACTGCGCCAAGGTCGAAGAAATCGACCCCTGCAAAGCACCTGACGGTTGCCCTGAGCTTGAGCCGCGGATGGCTTACGTGGGGAAGGGTAGGCTGCATCGCATCCATGACGGTGCGCCTACCCCGATCTATCAAGCGCACGGAAACGGAAAACAATGGCTTACCAGTGCCGCTGGAACGTCAGCGTTGGCGCACTACGCCATCGACGTTCGCACCGAATGGGCGCAAGAGCACTTCCCTGAGCACTGCCGCATCCGCAACTACCAAGAGCCAGATGCTTTTGAGGAGTGGTTTGAAAAGTATGATTTCGGAAAAAGTATTTCACACAGTCCCTACACCAAGCACCTCATGCGCTTGGCCTACGAACTAGGCCGAGCCAACGCCAAATAACAACACACAACCAACACACACAATGACAGGAGAAATGAAAACATCAGCAGTTAATTTTGCTACAACACTAAAGCCAGCAGTATCATTTGCTTGCATGGTAAGCGATGCCGACGAACTGCGTAAGCAGATTGCCAACGGACAGATTGAAGGCGTAAGCTTCCCAGTTCCGAAGGACAACAAGGGACGAGGAGCCAAGTTCACGAAGTCCCGCGAGGCTCGCACAGCAAAGGTGGAGGAAATCAACAAGCTACGCCGCACAGGTGTCAAGGCCAGGGACGCAGCAAAGCAATGCGGCACAACTTACGCAACTTATCGGCATTGGGCAGTTGACTTGGGCATCGAATGCCACTACTCTGCTCGATGGGGAGACATGAATTTATGAATAAAAAACCAGTAATAAGCCTAATCAACGAAGCCAACACTATCGTCAACAATCACCACAGCATGACCTGCGCGGGAATGTGCGAGGAACTAAGCAAGCTAAAAGAAAGGCTTGTCACACTCCTTAATACATTCGACGAGGTTGACCCTGAAGACGGGACGTGGGAGGCATTAGACTTACTGCTGGATGATGCCAATGATGCCGTTAAGCGTGTCTCAGACGCCTTAGAGAGCCATCACGGAGGAGGAGTAACACAACTATGAACAACCTGCACAACATAAGCAATGCTAATAATGCAACATTCCAGCATTAGCTGGCGTTGAGGTTGACACGTATGTTATAATGTAGGTGTTGGGCAGATAGTGCTTGACAATAGGGATGTGAGAGTCCTTCATAGCAAATCATAACTTTAACCTTCACTGGTTGTCTAATTGGCTTTTTGCGCCTCCTCTCACATAGACAATTAGTGGAGGTTTTTTGTTGGAAGGAATATAATGGAAGAAGATATGTCATTTATATGCGAAGCACTTTACGAGTGCGGAGGAGCTTATATAGGAGGAAACTACAATTTATCAAGGGAGGAGTTCCTAGAACTCGCTAGGCTTAGTAGTAAGTCAGGAATCAATGCCTTTAAAGTTCATCAGACGCTTACTCTTGCTTCATGGTTCTCTGCTGAAGATAAATCGCATCTATCAAGGGATCAAGTGGAAGTGATAGAGGGATACCTGCATGACGGGAATGGGGCTGCGATTAATCGCATAGCTGCCTTTAAGGGAATCGACTACGATGCTATACGAGAAAACCTAGATCACAGCAAGAGAGAGTTGGATAAGAGCTGCTCATACAAACAGCGAAGAATGAAGGCTTGCCTATACACTTCAAGGTCTGATATTCGCAAAAAGGTATTCGAGAGGGACGGAAAATTTTGCAAACATTGCGGATCGACTGAGAATCTCTCAATGGATCACATCATTCCAGTATCTAAAAATGGCGAGAATTCGCTAGAGAACCTACAAGTTCTATGCAGGAGCTGCAATTCATCCAAGGGAAACAAGTAACATGAGCGTCCATATCACATCACCAGTCTGGAAGATTCGCGGACTATCACCCATGCAGAAGTTAATCCTGTTAAAGCTTGCCGACAATGCAGACCAGAAGGGGCTTTGCTGGCCTAGCCTTTCAACCATTGCCACTGACTGCGGGTGCTCCGTTCGCACGGTTTCACGCGCAATTTCCTCATTTGAGGATCAGTCAATCTTGAGCCATGAGCGCAGGTTTAATAAGTCAAATATGTATCAATTTAATATGGACACAGTGTCTAGTCTAAGCTCTAATGAGGACATGGTGTCTATACCATTGGACACTACGTCTAGTCTAGATAAGACACAGTGTCTATCCAATATGGACACTGATGTCCAACTAACCATAAAGAACCATAAAGGAACCACCACAAAGGACGATGCTGATTTTATTTTTTCAGGCATTGACATCAGAACCTTAGAGCAGTTCACTCGACAAGGTCAGAAGCGCACAAGAGAACAACTAATACAAATAGCAAAACTAGAAGCAGAAGGGATCACATACTAATATGAAAACATTCACAGAAAAGACACACAGGTGCAATATTTACGCATCTGGCCCAATCTCGGAAGCAGAGCAAATCATCCGCAAATACTGCGCGGATGAGGGTCTTTGTGTTACGATCAATCCAACTAAGTTCATATACTCGCTTGGCGAGGAGCAGGGCTATGTTGTCGGCGTTATAAATTACCCAAGGTTCCCAAAGGAAGAGTCTGAAGTATGGGATGTTGCGTCAACCCTAGCAAAAAAAATGATGGAAGGAACTCACCAAGGCTCAACTATGGTTGAGTCGGCAAATAAAACAGAATGGATTACAATTAGAGATGATAATAAATAAAGAGTTAGTAAGTTCTGACTACGATTCAGACTACCCGTATATAGATTACACGATAACAAGGGTGTTCCTAGTAACCGAACAACTGCCAGATGGAAGAATTATTAAATATGAGACAAAGGAAGTAACATGAAACCAAAACTAGCAATATCTTTTAGCGGTGGGCGCACGTCTGCCGTAATGACAAAGCTCTGCGTTGAGAAGTTCTCAGAGACGCACGACATAGCAATCACCTTCGCCAACACTGGCTGCGAGCATGAGAATACGCTGAAGTTCGTAGATCAATGCGACAAGCATTTCGGATGGAATGTCGTATGGGTCGAGGCTGTGGTAAATCCAGAGAAGGGCAAAGGCATTCGCCATAAAGTCGTAAACTTTGATACCGCCTCTCGGAATGGAGAAGTGTTTGAGGACTATGTAGCAAAGTATGGACTTCCTGGCCCTACCCACCCTCAATGCACATCACGACTAAAGGAAGAGGTTATGTATGACCACCGCAGGTCAATGGGATGGAAAAAGGGATCATACTGGACTGCAATTGGGATTCGCGCTGATGAGATGGATCGTATGAGCGAAAGCAGAATAGAAAAGCAATTCGTCTACCCCCTCGTAGATGCTGGATGGACGAAGGAAGATGTAAAGCGCGAGTGCGCCTCATGGACATTTGACTTAGACCTGAAGGGAGAGCACTACGGGAATTGCACTTGGTGTTTCAAGAAGTCGCTAAGGAAGTTGCTTACGCTTGCTCTTGATGATGAATCACTGTTTGACTTTCCTAGAATGCTTGAATCCAAGTATCAGCTCGTTCGGGACGGAGATTATGAGCGAGAGGGCGACCATAAGATATTCAGGAAGCACATGAGCACCGTTGACATCGTAGAAATGGCTCGGAGCAAAGACTTTGAGCCCTATGTTGATGTTGACCAGCTAGATTTCGGATTCTCTCAGCCATCATATGACGTTTTCCTTGACACTGGATCAGCTTGCGGCGAGTCTTGTGAAATAGGAGCAGATGATTAACCACTAAAACACACACAACATGAAAATATATCCAAAAATAGCACTATCATTCTCAGACCAGTCGTTATTCTCAATAGACTTCCATCGCCTTGGGTTTACGGCATCTATCTACAAGGCAGACCTGTGCATCGCATTGTTCGGTGCAGATTACGGCCGCATGATAGATCGTATGAATGTAAAGCACAGCATCTTCGGAAGGAATAAATAACATGGCAACATCACGCGAAGCAGAATCAACACTATTAGCAATCATCGTCCAAGATGGTGCAGACGCCCTCACCACAGCCGAGGAATCTGGCATCACACTAGATTGCTTCTCAGACCACGCTTGCCAAGACCTCTGGGGAGAAATCAAATCCCTCGACGCCAAAGGCAAGGAAATCGAGTCAATGGAAATTATGACAACCTACCAAGCGAAAAGCATGGACGTTGCACCATTCCTAGACATCACCACGGACTTCGTAAAGTCTCCGCTACACTTGCGCTCATACATTGAGAAAGTCCTAGAGCTTCACAAGCTTCGGATTCTCACCAGAATGTCGCGCCTAGTCCAAGAGCAAGTAAGCGAGGGCATTGAAGCAGCAGAAATCATGGCCTCAGTAGACTCTACGACAAAGAAGCTAGCCGAGACTGGTTCCGCGCAGCAGTCAATCGGAGATGCTTTCGATGCCTTCCTGCACGACCTCTTCGGAAACTTCGACGTAGATTCCTACATTCCAACGGGAATCAACAGCTACGACAAGACTCTCAAGCGAAATGGGTTTGGCCCTTCTCAGCTCTGCGTCATTGCAGCACGTCCAGGGTGCGGAAAAACTGCCACAGCCCTCAATGTCATTCACCGAGCAGCAAAGAAAGGTGTTCCAATCGGCATGTTTTCGCTGGAAATGTCATCCGAGGAGCTTATGGGGAGACTTGGCAGCATGGAATCTGGCAAGCCTTGGGATCAATGGAAGCCAGAGGATCAGAAGAAAGCCAAGGTAATTCAGAAAGAAATGGAAAAGTGGCCTATCCAAATCTGCGACGATGCCTTCAACCTTCCGCTAATCCTAGCAATTGCTAGAAACTGGAAGCGACGCCACGGAGTCAAGGCAATCATCATTGACTATTGCCAGCTCATTCGCGGAAACGGGAGACTACCTAGAGAGCAGCAGGTTGCGGAGATTAGCCGCGAGTGCAAGCTACTTGCCAAGCAGTTGAAAATCCCTGTCATTCTCCTAGCTCAGATCAACCGAGAATCTGAGAAGGAAGATCGTGAGCCACGGATGAGTGACTTGCGAGAATCTGGAGCCTTGGAGCAAGATGCGGATTCAATCACATTCCTGTTTCAGAAGAAAGAAGACGATAAGAATGGACCTATGGTTCGTTGGGTTCGACCTAAGCAGCGCGGAGGACTTGGGTATGACAGCGGAAAACTTGAGTTCCTTCGCCACACTGGAGTAATGAGAGACTGCTAATATGAAAGTAACTAAAGTATCAGAATACGAATACACGGTGCTGGGAGATAAGACAGCAACTTATACGGTCAATCTGCTTGACAATAACCGAAAAGGTAGCTGTAATTGCAGAAACTTTGAGATGAGGGTGCTTCCGAAATGGCGACGACACGACGAAGCTGAACCTTGCAAGCACATTTTACACGTATTAGGTCACGCACTTTGGCACAAGATTAACCACTGACACACATGAAGAAAACATACAGCCACATGACGAGAGACTACGAAGTTTCAAACGAGGGAACTTCACAAGGGACGGTTATCGTAACGACTACAATTCGGGATACTAATGAGGTCGTCGATGTAACCAGAATGCCAACAGAATCCTTTCCCAGTTTCATCAATCGAAATAGGGGGATAATCTTCTCAGAGGAGATAAGGATTCCAGATTTAAATTTACTATAACCACTAACACACATAACAATGACATGGCATACCAACAAAAACTCAGAACCTTCCACCTCTTCGCTGGAGCGGGGGGTGGAATCCTTGCAGACCTTCTCCTTGGACACATACCTATCGGAGCTTGCGAAATCGAACCCTACCCTAGAAACGTCCTGCTTGCCAGACAGCGAGACGGAATCTTGCCTTCCTTCCCAATCTGGGACGATGTTTGCAGCCTCGACGGAACACCCTGGAGAGGATCAGTTGATGTTCTTTGCGGAGGATTCCCATGCCAAGACATCTCTGCGGCAGGTAAAGGAGCAGGAATTAGCGGAGAGCGTTCGGGACTATGGAAGGAATATGCGCGACTCATTGGAGAGATGCGGCCTAAGTTTGTCTTTGCCGAAAACTCACCACTGCTTCGCACTAGGGGACTTGGAGTTGTGCTCGAAGACTTGGCCTCGTTGGGGTATAATGCTCGATGGGGAGTGCTCGGAGCTAGGGATGTCGGTGCGCCACATAAAAGAGACAGAATGTGGGTCTTGGCCTACTCCAACAACAATGGAAACACTACCACCGAAGAGTCCGAAAGCACTACACAAGGAAGCGACTCAGGCCAGACCAGGCCGCAGCCGACCAGCGAACCCTCGGGACTGTGTTCATCCAGAACAAATGGAAGCGTGGACTGGATCACAGACCCAGCGGAAATATCTTACGCCACAAGCCAACGAGGATGCTGCTGGGACTCCAGCGGGAAAGATGCAAAAGATGCTCGGCAACTCGGAGGCGGTGAGAGGAAAGACCCCAGAGGAATGGAAGAAGGGAACCTTGAACCCATCGTGGGTCGAGTGGCTCATGGGGTGGCCAATCGGGTGGACAGACTTAAAGCCATTGGAAACGGTCAAGTTCCGCAATGTGCAGCAGTGGCATTCAACATTCTCTCAGAAGGACTAATATAACATGAACCAAAAACGACAACAACTAGAAGCCCTCTGCCAAGCAGCACTTGACGCTTACGACTCAGGGGCAAGGCTCACAGACTCAGAAGCAATTTATTTTGCAAATTCCGTCAGAGTGCTTGACATTCCGATTTGTTACAGCATCATCAAGACAGCTACAGAACGAAACGAACTACAACAAGGAGAAATAGTATGACACACACAGAAATCAACGAAGCAATTGCAGAGCATCTATATCGGGGAAAGGGGGATTTAGAAATCTTTCTTTCACATCCGCATCGCCCCAACTACTGCAACGACCTCAACGCCATGCACGAAGCGGAGAAGATGCTCGGGGGTGACCAGAGGTTCGTATATTGGCACAATCTAAATAGCATTGTGCTGGGAACCGTCCACGTTGCATTTGCAACAGCAGCACAACGCGCCGAAGCATTCCTCAAAACCCTCAACCTCTGGACACACATCAAAGCATTACAAGATTGGCAATTCACCTTCGACAACTACACGGAGCTGGATTCAGACACATACAACGTCGAGATTCAGGTCTTCCGCGACTACGTGGATGAGCATGAGTCCGAGTTCAACGGCGAGGAAGATGACCTTGCCTGGAAGATTGAGGACTTGATTTTGGCAGCAGAACCTTATTTTGACGCCATTTACAAGCAGGAGCAATGGGACGAGGAGCGCGACCAACGGGCTTATCTTACCTCTGAGATGAATCACTAGAGAACAAATAGATGAATCACCGACCAAAGATAATACTATGAAAGAAAACTTAACAGAAAACCAAAACAGTCAATCGGTTGATTCTATCGACGGGTTAGAAACATCGGGCAAATGGGCGTGGAAGCATAATAATGAAGCGGTGGAAGTCGTGGAGGAATGTGAGGATAGGATATATTATGCAGTCAAGGTGGTTCGATTTGCAGAAAAAAGCAAATTCAAGAGCGTTTCTAACAGGGAGAACACGCGCAAATTCTGATTTGTTGCGTGCTTCGCCAGTTCTCTTTTCTCTTGACACACAACCAAAAACCACTAACAACACAACTATGCAATACAAGGAAATGGACATCATCTCAGACTACGAGGGCCGCGAATGGCAGGTAGTCTCGCTATCAGACGCATCTGAACCAGGCACTTGCGGAGAGCCAGAAGTTCTCTACAAGCTAATGGATCGAACAGGAAACGTAATCGACGTATTAGACTGGGAGATTTTGGCGTATAACGTAAGAAAGGGGAAGCAGCTATGAGAATGACGCTAACACGACTAACCCCAGATGACGGAGCGGGAATCGTCGGGGCTATGATAATGACGCACTTCAGGTTTGACGAGGAATCCAAGCCTGAGCGAAATCACGAACTTGAGAAGCCTACGGTTGGGTGGCACATTCAGCTTGACAGTCTCACTCACTGGTATTACACATCACTAATCGAGGAAATCATCTCTGAGGAATCGACCGAAGAATATGACGAGGTTATCTTTCGGACTCAAAACAGTAAATATCAATGGAGGGTATTCAAATGAGCTACGACCTATCAATAGGAGAAGAGGACTTTAACATCACCTATAATGTTGCCCCAATGTTCTATGCAGCAATTCCTGAGACTGGTATTCGTGAAATCTACGGAATGAATGGCCTTGAGGCAGTTGGCGTGATTCTTGACATGATGGCATACTTTGTTCACCATGAGGATGAGTTGCGAGCTATGGAGCCTGACAACGGATGGGGAACATTCGACAACACCTACAAGTGCCTCTGTAAAATGTCGCTGGCTTCGATCAACAATAAAGACAAGAAATGGGAGGGAGACTAATGAAGAAATTTCCTTGCGACTTCTCCCGCTGCGAGAACAAAGACTGCATCGACCGCTTCAACTGCGCTAGATTCACTGACAAACCTACTGGAGTGAGACTGTCGGTTTCCTCCTTTCCAACACCTAAGAATTCGGGGGAATGCCCGTTTTTTCTACTAAACACAACAGAAAAATAATAATATGAGATCACGACTTATATGGTTAATTGGCGCAGACCAGCCGTTAAACCCCACTACAGAGCAATGGGAGGCTTTTCGGGTAGCCGACGAGATGGTGAACGGGTGGCAGGTCAGACCGACTAAGAAAAGCGCACTACGATTCGCTCGGAAACTTGCCGACGAGCACTCCCATCCAATGGAGGTGTTCTGGAAGCAGGGGGAGAGGGTATGGAGATTTGGAATTTTAGTAGAACCAACAACAACAACCACAGAAAAATAATAATATGAGCAAAGACACGATCATCAGCAACGAATCAGGTAAATTCATGGCAGTGGGCTGCACGCACGGAGACTTGATTGACAAGACTGCGTTTAAAACCTTCATGTCGCGCCGACGACACTACAAACCAGAACACATGTTCCATCTTGGGGACGCATTTGAGTTCACAGCACTTCGCAAGGGTGCTACTGACGACGAGAAGCGCATCTCCATCGAGAAGGATATAAAAGAAGGGCTGTGGATGTTCTCGCGGATATTCAAAGGAATCCGAGGGCAACGCTGGTTCATGCGCGGCAATCACTGCGAGCGTCTTTGGCAGATGAAGGACAAGGGAACTGCAATTGGTCGTGAGTTCGCGAATGAGAAGATTTACCAGATCGAATCATTCCTTGCAGACCACGACATTCAGATGAAGCCATATTGCTCCAGGAAGGGTGTTATAATGGTCAATGACACTTGCCTGATGCACGGCTATGGTCACGGCCTAAACGCAGCTAAAGACCATCTCAAGGCTTACCATCACAATCTCATCTTCTGCCATACTCACCGAGCGGAACATGCAGTAGCACCAGCATGGCCTAAGCCTATTGAGGCGCTGAACATTGGCTGCATGAGGGAGCTATATCCAGAGTTCGCATCTCGCGGAACCTCGACATTGTCATGGCGACACGCTTTTGCTAAGGGTCGATTCAATAGTGACAACACATCAACTCGCGAACTTGTAATCCTGTAGCATGAAAGTAACCATGGAATTCACCGAAGAGGAAGAAGATCGCGCTAAGATGGCGATTAACGGCGATAGTGCTCACTACGCCTTGCAGGAAATTGACAATCTGTGCCGAAACTGGACAAAACACTACGATTTGACCGAAGAAGAAGTGAAAAGACTTGACAGGCTGAGGGAGGAGTGCCAAGCTTTCCGTATTGACTGATTTGTTTGTTGTGTGTTGCCTAGCCCTGTGTGTGGGGCTAGGCTTAATTTAACACAATACGCGAATAACCGCACGACACAATAAACGAGAAACCATGAGCAATCCAACAGGCAAAGAAATCAACGAAGTGATTAGGTCTATGTTCTCGGTATCCAATGAAGACGATTTCCTTGAGTGGGTGGATGAAAACCGCTACGAGCTAGAGGAAGTGGTCAAAACAGCTTTCGGAGACGTGAAAATCTTTAACACTAACAAACCAAAATAACATGAAAGACAAAGCACTACGAAAACTACTAAAGAGCAAGGGACTAATCCACTCAGAGCGGAGCGATTGCCCCCTCGTTTGGAATTGGACAACAGATAATGACGTTGGCGCTCTCAGGGATAGAGTCTCGGCGCTTTTTGTCGAAAACAAGAAACTAAACAGCGAAACCTACACTTTAACGCTTTCCTTGCATGATTTTATGCTGAAGCTTGGAAAGGCTGAACGACGAATCCAAGACCTAGAGGCATCTATAGGCATTACCCACAAGTTGGCATACTCCGCATCAGAGGAAGTTGGGTCTACGCAAAAGGACGTGAAAGTTCTAACTAGGAATCTGGCAGAGCTACATGCCAAGTTCGACGCAATCAACAAGCACTACGGCATCTCAGTTGAGAAGCAAGAGGCTCAGTATGTCGTGAAGGACGATTCCTAGCATTCTAAGCTACCCAGAAGCCCCTTTCGTCGCCGATCAATACCAAGTGTCCAGCCTAGAATCAAAGCGCCTTGTAGGGCATCTGAGAGGCAAAGAGTGCGGATGTTTCTGCGGATAATAATACTATGGAAAATATATCAAAACAAATAGCAGTCAACACCCTCATTCGGTGGCTACAGTGGGAATATGCCGACGAGATTCAGGAAATTGCCCTAGAATTTGAGGAAAGCATCAGAAAGCATGGCTACAACAAGGCCAGCGAGATGATGAAAGAGAGGGAGTTGATTCCGCAATCAAGCGACCCAATTTAAACAACATGACCAAGCACCAAGAATCCATGAAGGAAGCCGAGCGCAAGATGATCGAAGCCCTGGTGGAGTTTGCTAGGCAAGCAGCATATCAATCTACATGAATGATAGGTTGAATGCAAAATAACCCTTGACTGTCTCCTAGTGTGCTATAATGTTGGCATATCAATCAGGAAAACACCTTGTGTTAGAATGGTTGAAACAGAGATTAACTTCTCACGCTTGGCGGCACATCATACAGCTTTCCCGCTCTTAACTGAGCATTGAAAACCTCTATTTCGCCGCCAAGCATAGAGGTCTTTCTTTGCCCAGATGTCGGAGAGCAAGCGCGTAGCAAGTAGCCCAAGTCTTCACACCCCATCGGTTGATAGAGAATGATGATTTTGCCGCTCTATCGTAAAGGTCTCTAGCTTCGGCTAGGTGAGAGGGGGAGATAGGTCATACAGAGATTACCGAGCCTATGATTCTCCCCCACTGTTGACGTTCGAGGTTCTGTAGTTTTGAGGAACCTTTAGGTGCAGCTCATTCTTCAATGGGTGAGCTGTATCTATTGAGGTAGCTGAGTTTTGAATGAGGACTCAATGCCCACCACCTCCAGTTGAGGAACGAAACTTGAGTGGAACTTGCAACCTAAGAGCAGAGAATCCGCCGAGAGAGGTCTTCCGAACGCTGGAACCCCATCGGCAGCGACGTAGGAGCGTGAGATCAACAAACCATTATTATTGAGTCATTCCAAATTCTTCCACTATATCTGCCCTAGCGTCAGGATCTTCTGAAGTTGCACTATCAAGTGCTTGAAGTCCTCGACTGGTCCCGATCATCTTAGTGATAGAGTCATTCCATGCCTTCTGAGATACGTCCTTACTGCCCTGAGTGAACAAGTCCTTCAAGACTCCAGTTCCATAAGCCCATCCATAGAAGCGATTTCCGAGATTCTTCATAATATCCCCAGAGAGATAACCTGAAATTCCACCACCGCTAATGATTGCGCGTGGACGAACCTCGCCACCTTTGGTTGCTTGGAATGGCACTTGAACCCTCTCCATTACATCATTGATGCTATGAATGAGCTTGTAATCCTCACCAAGAACTTCTTGCAGCGTTCCCTTCTGTCGATTTAGGAGCTTGCGCATTGTCTTTGAGTCCCATCCAGCACCAGACTCGCCACCAGACCTAGCAATTAGGCTTTCGATGACATTCTGACGGATAAATGGAACGTCCTCTGCTGGGACAATCTCGCTCATGAACTGCTTTGCTTGACCCTCAGATGCTTGGTTTACGATCGCATCACCAAACTTCTTGCTGCGCAGGTGGTCGCCAGCTTCTCCTTTGAGTGCTCGCTTGATTAGAATGTTCTCCTCGAAGACTCTCAGTTCCTCGCGCTTCTTGGCGCTCTTAACCAATTCGTCACGAACGGCATTGCGCTGCTTGGTAGAGAATGCTGAGAGGTATTCGTCAATCTCGTCAACTCCTAGCTGTGGAATTTTCACGCCAGACTGCTGAACCTTCCTCATAAGCTGTTCATACTCCGCAACCTTTCGTCTTCCTTTGTTCGTGATGCCAGTTGCATTAGGGCCAGACCATAGCTGTGCAAGGACTTCCTTCTGGTTCTTGTTGAGCTTAGCTGCTGCGGCAGAGGTTGTTCCCTTGTCAAATCCGAGTTGCGACAAGAACTGACGGCGCATGTCCTTTTCCATCTGTGATGCTGTGCGCAGTGGTGCTTGCCCCTGACCTGCTCCAGAGCGAAGGAAGGCATCGGCATTGGAAGAAGTCTGTAAGACCTCACGGACAGTCTCAGCGTCCTTAAATACCGCTCTAGCCACGTCTTGGTTAGTTGCAACATTGTCACCAACTTGCTCCTTAAGCGCACGCCCTACAGCTCCACGTCGAAATCCAAGAGCTTCATCCTTTACGAACCGCTTGGCATCTAGGAACGCACGATTAAAGTCACTTCCAGCTTGGCGAGCCGTGGTGTCTCGAAGTTCCCCGACCTGCTCAGCTACAAGTGAAGCGAGTCTTTGGCTTGTGCTCTTTGTTGCTGCCCCATCTGGGATTGCGTCACGCAGCAAGGCAACCTCTGCATCAATGTCTGAGAAGGGAATGAAATCCTCTCCATCCGCAACCCTTTGGCGTGCTGCCTTCATTGCCGCATTCTGAAACTTGGGTTCCTTTGCAATTCCACGGTCGATTGCCGACAAAAGCTTTTTCTTGGTGGTTCCAACGTCTAACTCGCTAGCAAGCTGATCGCGTAGGCCATACTTCTCTGCTACGGTTTGGTCTGCTCCTTGACCTAGCTTTGTAAGCAAGTCCTTGTAGTCACCTCCGAAACGATCCATGTCATCCGAAAGTGTGCTAAATCGCTCAACAGACCCCAGCTTTGCGTCAGAAATGACCTTTCCAGCCCTTGTGTCAGATTCACGAATAAAGTCCTCAATGTCCAGCTTGGCGTTCTTTGCTTGAGTCGCAATTCGCTCAGCAGCTTCAACGGGCGTAGAAACCCCAGACATTTCATCTGCAAGGTTGATAAGTGATTGACGGTTGCGCTCGTTGATCTTTGCAACCTTAGACGATGGTCGTGCTGCTGCAATCTCCATCTCTTTCTGTGCCAGCTTTCCACCAGACTTCAATCCAGTTGTTTCCGCAACCTCGCCACCTGCTGCACGAACAGCTTCAACTGAGTCTGCAAATGCATCACCTGCCGCTTCTCGCAGTCCTGCGCGACGGAGGAACTTAGAAGCAACTCTGCCAGTTCCTAGCGTAGCTACGTCAATTCCAGCACCAAGCAAGGCTTCCTTGCCTCGTCGTCCCGCAATCTCTCCTAATTGAATGTCTTCACCCGATCCTGCGCGAACAGCAACGTCTTGAGCTGCACCTGCACCGAATCCACCAGCGGCAGCACCTAATACACCGCCTACAACAGTCCCTACGGGGCCTCCAGCAGCAGTTCCTATGGCAGCGCCCTTGATGCCGCCTGCAACGGCTCCTGCGACCTCTGGGGCGAAACCAGCAAGGTCTGCCGTGAAGTCAGCCAAAGAAGCACCTTGCTCGTCAACCATTGTCATCTTTCCGGATTTAGGGTCTTTAAAGAACATCTTGCCAGTCCCGCCAACATCAAGCATGGAGACATTCTCCTTGCCGTAGGTGTCCTCAAGTTGTTTCATCTTGTCTGCATCTGTTGGCTGGAAATTAAGTTTAGTCCGATCCCACATGCCCATCCCAGAGTCAATATCAACGTCATCAGGCGAGATGCCTAAAGCTCTAGCTGAGTGCTTCCTAATCGCCTCTCGCTCTCCAGCTTTGTCTAGGTGTTGAAGGTCTTCACCCAGCTTGAATTGCCCAGACGAAAGCGCCTCTGCCGACTGCTTCCGAGCATTGGCGAAGATCTCTGGAAGAATTGCTTCCGCTGGTGGTTGATCGCCACGAACCGTGACAACCATTCCAGTGTTCTTGTCTCTGATGTTGAACTCAGGCATATTAAATGATTTCGTAGTTGCTGTTATCTGAATATGTAATTCCAGTCGGAGACTGTGACTTTGTTTCAGTCTTTCCGAACTTGGCTTCGTGGTCGCCTCTCGCTCGCTCCATTGATGTCTGAATTGTCTTCATCATCTCATTGACCGCCGCAATTCTTTGCTCATTTGTAGACTCTGGGGCGATCAACTTGCCGCGAGCAGCTAGGATTCTGTCACCCTCACGCTCACTAAGCGCACCGAATGTTGCACCCTTTGCTTTAGCCTCAATCAGACCTTGCAAGAAGGTTGTGCCTTCAAGTTCCTTGGACAGTCGCTCAATCTGTCGAGCGTCCGTGGACAGTGGTAGCTTGCTTGCGGCCCATCCTAACCCTCCCTCGGTGAACGGTGTTCCAGAGAGTGTTGCGATCTCCCTTGCTACTGGCTCTAGCTTATTGAAAGCATCCTCGGTAGCGCGAACATTTGTGATAGACTGGTCAAACTCTGCTTGTTGGGCTTCATTGGCCTCTTGGGCTGCCGCTTGGACGCCTCTAACTTCTTCACGACCCGCACGTTGCTCTTTGCTAAGTGAAAGCTGTTGGTCGAAGGTAAGACCACCAGCACCTCCCGTAGCATTAGGGTCAATCTTGCCCATAGCCTCGTTAAGCACGTTGGCGCGATAAGCAGCAACCATCTTGTCAGTCTCCGCAATTGGGCGACCTGCATAGCCTAGTTGATCTTCAAATGCCTTAGCCGCACGATCTGCTGCCATTTCAGCTTCACGCTGCATAGCCTCTCGTTGAGCTACTTGCACCGTTCCTGCGCTTACATTAGCTGGGCGTTCTGCCGCTACATTGGCACGTGTTGTAGGGCCATAACCAATCGGAAGGCCTGCTTCGGCATTAGCTGCTGCATTAGCATCCATGCTGGCTTGTCGTGCCGCTACAGCATCCGTAGAGGCTTGCGTAGGAGCTTGTGGCTCAAAAGTAGTAACAACACCATCAGGGCCAGTAATTGTCCCGCCGCTTGTGGGTGCTTGGGGCGCTGGTGCAGGTGTCATTGCGTCTGGTGAAAATGGCAAAGTTCCAAGGGAGCCAGATGGGACGGGTTGATCTGCCCTGCCAAAGTTCTCGTTACCAGCGGCAATAATTTCAGCTTCAGTCACGCCAAAGGGGTCGGCAGTCGTAGTAGCTGGAGCATCTGGCGTGACTCCACTTGCACGATCCATCGTAGGAAGGCTTGCCGTAAAGACATCAGACAGTGTTTCCTGTATCCCTTTTTCTCGCTGAGCTGGGATTGGGACATTCATGGCAGGGACAAACCCAGCGCCACCACTAGGTGTGAATGGTGCTGGCGTCTCCGCTGCTGGAGCTTCCATATTCGGCACGCTAAGTGTCGAGGTAACACCAAGTCCAAGGTCTGCGGGAACTCCCATATTGCCACCGTTTGGCAATTGTGGTGTCATTCCCTCTAGGAGTTTTCTGAAATTCGGGTCTTTTGTTAGGTCTGCCATAGTATTAGTATAAGTTATGTGTCAAGTGCTTCCCTCCGCTTCTTGCAGCTAGGGCATCCGTCTATGATTTTTTTGATATTGTCTGAAAGGCTTCTGGTTGGTAGTGGTGGGAGTCCTAGTCGCTTGCGTCTCTCTGCTCTGGTTTCTCGCTGTTTCATTAGCTTCCGTCGTAGTCCCATACGACAGTTCCAGGTGTTCCGTAGAATTTATCGTAGAAGGTGTTCTGGAAGTATGGCGTAATCGTGAGGTAAACGGTTTGTGGAACACCATCTACCGCTGGTCTGAGCCTCGAAGAAGTTGCCCTTCCATTTGTCTCGGATTCCGTTGGAGCACCGCTTAACGGCCCCTTTACAACTACATCTCTTGGGCTTAGGCTCAATGCACCACCGTTTTCTATGATGTTTGCCGTCCACTTGAATGAAGAACTCCAATTTTTCCCGTAATCTGGGTGTCCTGGAGGGTAAGCGTCTGCTGTGTTTCCAGAAATATAGGCAGTCCATGCGAAGTCCGTTCCCTCAAAATCGGCCAAAACTTGGTCTTGAGTTCCGATCTTTCCCACAGCATCTCCAAGGCTACCCTCAAGGTCTTCAACCTCACTTTCTAGGTCAACTATCTCCTGCTGTAATGAACCCTTCTCAAACTCGCACTCTGATAAATCATCGCAGCAATCACCTGTATTTTCCTCAAAGAATGGAGGAGATTCTAGGATACGCACCCCCTCGCCTTGCAAGTCTAAAGCGTCGTCGAAATCCCTTGGCCCTCCTTCTGGCTGTATAACACCAGCTAGCTTAATCTGTTTTTCGGTGTAGTTCATTATGGTCGTGCTGGCACGTTGATCGTAGTCACTGTGCGCTTGTAATACTGCGTTCCGTCTAGGAGCGTGAAAATAGGGTCTGCGTTGTCGTTGATGATGATGGTCTGTCCTGCTGGATCGTAGGTCGGCCCCTCAATGTCAATTCTCCCTGTAGTCCCGCCAAATAGCAGATTCCCTTGAACGAATGTATTGCCGTTCTCCTCGACTTCAATGGTGCTGCCAACCTTGATGTGGTTTACATAGGTAGAGATGGTAGAGAATGCACGAAAATTCACCCCAACACCCTCGATAATCACTCTCGTCCAGTAGTTCGGCTGATACACAGCATCAATGTCAACTAGGTCTGGATTTGTCGTGTAGCTGTCCACTACGGTAGCTTCGCAAAGTGTTGTCACTGGAGGGGTTAGCTCAAGCATGTAGTTCTCTGCAATTCGCACGTCAATCACACCAAGGTCTTTAAAGCGCCAGTCCACAGTTCCAGGCATTGTAAACGGCACTGTGGTCGTATATGCTGGAAACTCTTGTGAAAGGTCGTCGGAAAAATAGTATGTAACCGTAATTGTCGGAAAACCCTCGATGTTGTCCGTCTTGCGACTTGCTCCGACATATCCGCTAGGTGCAGCACCTTCTACACCCTGCCAAACAACCACCTTCTGACGGATACGGTTTGTTCCCGTAGCTAGGTCAGACTCAGAAAGCTTCCCTGCTTCTGCCCATTGCTCGGTCAATGTCCACTTAGCATCAGTCTCGTCAATCTCGGAAGAGGCGAGGTAAACCGTAGTTCCGCTGCTGTCAATTGTCGTAGTTCCAACCACACTCGCATAAGCAGTCTCAGGAAGGGCTACAGATACCCTAGAGACACGTCTAAGGCCGTTTTCAGAGTAAGTGATGGTGTCGTCCTTCTCCTGCACCCAAGAGCTTGTAAGCGTCTCGTAAGCCAAGGAAACGCGCTTCTCGCCAATTGACGGAATGTAGGGGTAGCTTGCCTCCACGCACACCATGTTAGGATACACGCTCGCAGGGATGGCTTGCCAGCTCTCATCCACACCCTTGCCGAAGAATGCGTCTTGACTCGCTGCAAACTCAGGAAGAATGCCACCAATGTTCTCGTAATACCAATCCGTCTTGTCTGAGGATGGATCACAGAGAAATTCAAGCCGATAGCGTCCGTTCCACAGCTTTGTTACTGAGGCAGAGCCATTCGCTACTTTGAGTCGTGTTGTTCCTAGAATTGCCATTATAGGGGGCTGAAGTCGCGTTTGATGAAGATTTGAATGTCGTAGATGTCGAATCCCCCTGTTGATGGGGTTAGATAAATCTTACCTCCATTTGCAAGGAATGTAGACAATGCGAAGATCGGGAAGCCGATAGAAACTAGCTGACCCGCGCCAGACTCGGCAAACTGAATGCCTCGCGTCACTACGGGAATATCTGGAGAACCGTCGCCAATATCCAGCTCAAGTGTAATGGACTCAGTATTCGCTGGAACGTCCACAGAGAAGTCAATGCGCAGGTCATACGCATCTCCAACCTTCTGAGGGATGATCTTATTGTTCGTAGTGTCCCAGAAGTCAGTGACACCCGCTGGCAAGAAGTCCGTGTTAGTCGTAGAACCATTCCCGTCAATCGTCAGTAGGTTTCGCACTGCGTTTGTCAGGACGAGTGGACTGCCAGATGTATATGTGTCATCCACGTAGATCGCCCACCCAGTAGGAGTTGTTGGGAACATCACCTGCCAGTTGCTTCCGTCAGATACGAGGCATGTGCTTTCAAGCTTTTGGCGAACCGTCCTTGTGGTGTCCCCGTCAATTGTCTCTGATCCATTTGGGTCAAGGATAATATCGCCAGTGGAGCCGAGCTTCTTGATCGTGATAGACCAGCCATCTAGCAATGTCGCTGCTGATGGAATGTTGATAGTTACGTCGCCACCAACGGTATCATCGTCAATAAGTAGAATCCTGTCCTCTGCGGTGATCGTGTATGGGGTAGAGTCTACGGTAGTGGTTGGGCTGGTGAGGTTTCGTTGATTGCCGAGGCTTGATGCGCCGAATACTTGTTGGAATAGCGCGTCATTATTGTTCCCAATACTTCCGACAGTATTTGCAACAGAAATGGGAATAGACACCCAAGTGCCATTGTCTGTAAATGTGCCAGTAACTTCCACGGTATGCCCGTTAAGTGAACCCGCCTCAGTGATTCTGAACTCAGCACCAACAACTAGGTCAGTAAAGTCATGGGATTCCCCGCTTTTTGATGTTTTCGAGAGGTAAATTGCGGTTGAGCTGGACTGCGTGCCATTGTTTAGCCGAAAGATGCCAGAACCTGGGTCAGATTCCCCAGTCGAATTGCTGAACGTCCAAATGTCCGTCTGATTAATTGGTTGAGCATAATCAACCACAGCACCAGATGTTGGAATTGCAACGTCCGTATCGGTGATAGTTGTCTCAATCGTATTCAATGGCTCAAGATAAGCCTGAACCGTGTCTCCAATGTCAGCATCTACTAATGTTGTAGGGTCATTTACCTCTGCTCCAGTCTCAATACCTGCTAGCTTGTTTTCCTCTGCCACCGTGTAGCTTGCTGTGGTGTTGTCTAGAATTGAGCTTTGGTCTTGCTTATTGTCGAGTGCTGCCTGTGTAGCTGTGCTAATAGGCTTGTCTGCGTCTGCTGTGTTGTCCACATTTCCAAGTCCTAGATTGGTGCGCGACTGAGGCACGTCAGAAAGGTCTGATAGATTCTGTGCTTTCTCTAGAAATAACTCAGAAGTAACTGGAAGCTGTGGGTCTGCATCTGCCGCGGGATAGTTCTCGATCAAGTCCCAAAGTTCAATGCTCACCGTTCCCTGCGGAATGATGACGTATTTAGGGCGCGAACCCTCAACCTTTACTTCAAGGATGGACTCTACGCCGCTTTCACCGTTGTCCCAAATGTCGATGGTGAAGTCTCCAGAAGCATCTGTCTGCACAGAATCAGAGCTTTGTGCGATTAGAGCACCCGCGGTAGCATCTGTCCCCATCTGACCAAGCGTAAACTTAACCCACTTATTGGCAAATGGGTCATTATTGACGTTGTTGATTGGGCCTGTAATTGTGGTAGCTGCCATATTATTTCTGTAAAAAGGTTTTCGCTGCTGTTAGTGCTGCTTTGTGATATTCGGGTGAATCGTCCATCTCAGTGTGAGTGTATTCCAATAAAGTCGGCTCACATAAAGACTTGCCTCCTTTTAGTAAATCTCCGTCCAACTGCCACCATTTAGACTTCTGAATGAAATGCTTTACGACCGACACATTCTTTGGAATCTTGATCTTCCAGTCACAAAATGCTGCCCATCTGCCAATGATTGTCTTGCTGCGATACACAGGGTCGCATAGAACGCACGTAACGGGTGCTTTAAGGCGTTTTGCGAGCTGAGGCATACCATGACCCCCTCCCCAACTGTAAGCGCATATAAGGACTTCTGAGAGGTCTTTATAGCTATTGATGTATTTTGCGTAATAGTCCCAATCCGTGTCCCATTCCTTCAATTCAATCAGAACGTCTTTATTGGCGTGCAAATCGTCAGCTAAACGCATCTCGCGCCACAACTGACGGCTACCCGTCTGCTGGTGCATTTTCTGCGTGAATCCGCTTATGATGATAATTGCTTTCATTACAATCCCCAAGTGCCTTCCTTCTTGATGTGGTAGTGAATTTCTGGTGGTGGTTTGTGGTCTACGCCGATTTTCACTTTTACGTCGCTTTCAACATTTACTGAAAAGCCGTATTTAATGAAAACGGTGGCTACTAGCCCTACGGTGAGCAGAGCGATTATCAAAACTGTTGCTATGTATTTCATTTTAGTTCTATTTCAAATTCTGCTCTTTCTCCGTCAAATATCGTGTAACCCTCTGCTGTCCAATCGCTTCTGTCGATCTCCATGTGAATCTCGTCCTTCGTAGCGCACCCTAGCATGTAGCTGATGAAGTAGAGGACATAGAGAGCTGCAATTATCTTATTCATCAACTGTCTTCAAGTTTTGGACGTGAGCACTTATTCCGCTTACCTCGCGAAGAAGTAGCTTAATATCCGCTTGCATTTCATGTGTAGCACTAGACTGAGCCTCCCATCTGCGCTCGTCTTCAACTTTATGCTGCTTTAAGTCATGCTCTACAATTGACACACGCTCTGCCGTAGCATCCACCTTGGCGACCTTCTCCTTAACAAACTCCACACCAAAGGCACTGATCACCCATCCACAGAGGACGATGATCACTGCTCCTACAGTATATGCATGTTTGGAGTTCACGATTTTTTACGGATACAGGTCTTCTTTGATTTCTTAACTGCCGTCTTCTTTGGCTTTGAAACTGCCACCTTTTTAGGCTTGCGAACTGCTACTCGTTTATTTGTTGATTTCATTAGTTTTCGTCGGTTGTGAACCATCCGTCAGCTTTGAGCTGGTCGTAGGTTCGTAGATTTGGTGAAAGTGATGGTGATGCTTCGATGAGGCTTAGGATGCGAATGCTGCCACCTTTGGCCTCTGTGATTGCGTCAATAATTGCTTCTTCTTCCTCGACTGTCACGGCGTTGCCGATTAGCTGAGCAAAGGAAAGCTCGTCAGCGTCAGCGTGGATTGGTTGCGTGCCGTCTAATGGCCCGATTGCAATGCGTCCGTCAGCGTGCTTTTGAACCCCGCAGAATAGCTGAGAGGTTTCGCCCTCACTGATGCCGCGAGGACGTGCGAGCATCCATAGCTCATGTGACACGGCTTTGGCGTAGTCCTCGGAGGGTTGTGATAGGATTAGGTGCGTCATCATCTAGTAGATTGAGTAGAAGTCGTTGATGTTCGCCTCGATGCCTACGCGGTTTGCAGATTGGTCGATGTTATAGGCGATGATTTCATTTAGTCTGCCGTCAAAGTGGTTCAATCCTCCCGCACCAATGGTTGCAGCCGATATAGTTAGGTTCATCGTGGTTGATGTTGTTCCAACCTGACCTAGCTGGATGCCATTTAGGAACATATCAACGTCTGCCGATGTAGATGAGGCTGGGAGTAGCGTTGAAAGTAGGAGACTATTGGCATCGACAAAATCATCGTCATACGTGGAGTTACCAGAACACCGAATCGCTATCTCGGACGTAATGTGCCATGCCCCCCCAGCAGCTCCTGATGTATTGCCCTGTGCAACCATTGATTCTGAAATTGCAGTAGTGTCAGCATTGCCTACAATGAATTGCGATACGGCTGTTGTCCCACTGAACATATTAGACATTTCTAACACATCATCCACCCCATCAAAATCAATCCCACCCGTCACCAGACTGCCAGCATCAACAATCTTCGGCTGTTCTGTTGTCGTGGCCTGTGTCGCGTCGTTGGCGTTGCCAGATTGGTCATACCATGTTGATACGAAGCCGTTGAAAGGTTGCCCTGTGTAGGCTGCAAAAGACCCTGACGGAGTTAAGTTTTTTGACCCTATGGTATCCGAGAATGGCGTATCCCCGTAAAAAGCATACATGTTTATGCCGTTTACGTCAAAATCCCCTAAAATCCCATTCATCCACGATCCACCGAAATTGCCGAAGTCTCTCAAGTTGAACGTAGCAAATGACTGTGCAGACCCCACTTCCGTTCCATTCACGTAACAGCGCATCAGTCCACCAACCTTTTCTAGTCGATACCGATTAAACTCGTTTGCATATATAGCTGTTGGAAAGGATGCAGTCGTTGCGGAGGTGTCTGTTATTTCCAGATTCCCGCCAAGGAATCTAGCAGAACTGCCGCCAGTCCCAGAAAATAAGCGACCACCGGTTATAGATAAGGCGTTAAACTCAAAGTAAAAGTCACCACTGTATGTCTCTTGGGTGAAAGTTGCTTTAGTATCCACCCCATTGAAATACTGGTAATTATCACTATAAAGATCAGACGTGCCGCCATTCACGAAGTCCAGCATTTGACCATTCGTGATCTGACTTGCCGTAAAATCCTGCGATGTGCTATCCGAGTCACGTCGCACCTCCACCACGTCACCAGCAAGCCAGCCAGACGTCAGGGCGCGGAGGCTGTATGCTGCTGCTGCGCCGGGGTAGGTGTCGAGGACGCCCGTGAACAGCGGATAGGTGTCTGGTCGTGCTCCACGAAACCGTGAACTCACATTCCCCAAGCTTCGTCTAAATCTGTAGTGTCCTGTAGGCATGATTATCGAACTGATACGTCGCATCCATACCAAGTGCGGAAGCGACTAGCTATATTGTTATAAATTCCTTGGCGGTTGATCTTGAGCAATGCTTGATCCTTGACGGTCTGCACTGTGCTCAATGCAATGCTTTGAATCTGCTCACCTTGAGACTCTTGGTAACTTCGTGCCGCATGATACGCCATGAACTCAAACCACTCGGAAGGAACCTCACTTGTAGTTCCATTCTCCCCGTCTCCGTAAACATCTGTAAATGCCTTCTTGTAAGCAACCCAAGCTGTGTCTCCTTGGTTGCAATTCGTAATGCGAATGCCGTTGTGGTCTGGATATGCAGTTCCAGGTGTCGAGCCTGAGCATGCGAACACTTGTCCGTTCCAGTGTCCGATATATTCTCCGATTTCCGACAATGCCTGAACAAGTGGTGCTGGTGATTCTCCGTCAGTTTCAACCGTCCACCCCGACTCTGGTGGTGTGGTGCTGCTAGAACCGATAGAATAGAGGATTTCTGCTGTTACTAGGTCTTGAATTGCCCATGCAACATTTCCAGTGCTTTCAATGTCGTGGGTCTTTGTCCCGTCCTCTGCGTAGAGTGAATACCTAGGGTTGCCGTCAACGCTATTGCCGTCTCGCACATACAGACCGTTTGCATCTGTCGTCCCTGCCCCAAACACATTATAGCTGTCTTCCGTGAATGCCACATAGCCACGCTCAACCGTCCGTGGCTCAACGACTAAATAGCGCTCCCACCAAGGAGTCTCGCTATACATGATATGGGCAGCAGAGTTTAGCAGGAAGCTGATATTATCCAGCTCCGTTCCTGCCGCAAATGCAGCACCAGCCCTTGCTTGTGTTAGCCGAACCAAGTCAGCCCATTGTCGTGTATTTTGTGCCATTATGCTAGTGCCGCGTCAGCGTGCAATGTCTTCATTAGATATTTGTCGTAGTCGGGATTGCTTAGGTTGCCATCAATTGCTTGGCATTCCCCCTTCTGTCGAGCCATGATGTAGGCTGCTTGATTGACGACTCCGCGATTCTCTAATCCCTTGTCTGCGAAATGCTTGTAGAAGAACTTCTTGCAACGCTCGTTTTCTCCAGGCGTCAATTCTCCCATCATACCTTGAATTAGCTTCCGCTTAGTCTCGGTGGGCAGTTTAAATAGATTGAAAATCTTGGTGCTTACTTGTCCGTCAGTCATAGTATATAAGGAAGGGGAACGCGGGAATTAGACCCACGTTCCCCTAGCTGTTAATTGTTAGACGTTAGACTCGTCAGAGCACTTAACCTTACCCAAGCGATTTGGGCCTTGAGAGAGGAGCGAACCGTAGCAGTCGCAAGCACCAACTGGGCCAGCACCACGATCTTCATATTCCTCAGAACCTTCACCCCAGATTTGACCGAACTCAAGGTAAGCTGGGTCGATGAGGTAGCCGCGATACTTAGTGGTAGTGTCGGCTGCAACTGCAAGCTGCGGATTGGCGTTGATGATCTTGACTTGACCGAAATCAGAGTCATACATTTCAACGTTGTAAGGAATGACCGCTGTGCCATTCATGTTGTAGTCAACCTGCGATGCAGAACCCGCCGTGCGAGTCATGTTGGCTACGATGTTAGTGCGAAGACCGCTGAATGCAAGCAAGTGCAAGTCGAGGTATTCTCCACCTTCACCGAACATAGCTGCGAGCTGCGCATTCAAGGCAGCATCATCATAGTCGGCTACTGCGCCACCGTAGACCGATGCTGACTGTGTGCGATAAGCGGCAGCAAAGTTGGTATTAGCAGGATCGGTGATGTTACCCAAACCTTCAGTGATACCAGCAGTAGTGCCAGGAACGTCAGCAGTCTTGTCTTGGTCGCCGTAGAAGGTATACTCCTTATTACGAATGAGCTGCTTCAGAGCTTTCTCCTTAGCATTCTCCTTGTCAACTGCCACCGCAGAGCTATGAGCTTGCTGTTCACGTGTGACAGACCATTCTTGAGTCCAGCGTTGAGCTTGACCAATATAGTCGCCAACCGCAGTGAACTGATCGCCACCGTTGTCTGTGCTGTTTTGTTCGATGTGACCTGCCGCACTAGGTGTAGCAAGTTCGTCCATAAGAACGCGAGGGTTCTTGTTAGTAATATTCCGTGTAGGAAGCAAGCCCACTAGAGGAGCCTGAGTTGCTGCGTGGAGCATTGCAGTTTGCTTCAAGTCCTCACGATTTGTCGAGAGTGTTGAAGGTGCTGCATTTGTTGCTGAATCTGATACTGCCATAATTTATTTTCCTTGTCTGATTAGTTCGCGCTTCTTTCGATCAGCAGCTTGGCGATCCCGAATGGATGCACCTGTTTTTCCGCTTGCGATGTCCTGAAGCTTTTGAATTTGTGATTTGATAGATTTTGGTGATGTGTTGCTGCCCTTTGGAAGAGAAGCAGACTCATTCTGTGCCCTAGGAGCTTTCCGTTTCTTTGGCTTACGATCCGCAATGGATGCTTTGCTAAAGACTTCGAATAGCTTCTTGGCATACTCTGGCCTGACAGACTTAATAACTGCGAAGCTAGGATCAGCGATGAGCGATTCAAAGGCGCTTGCCTCTTTTTCGTCCATGTTTAGAGTTTGCTTCAGGGTTTCGATTTCGGTGTCCTCGTCGTCGAACAGTTTAGCTACCTTCTTGATCTCCGTCTTGCGTTCACGCAGCTTAGAGATGTTTACCTTCTGATCCTTTGCCCACTGCTTAATTGCTGCGGCTGGATAGAATTTGCCATCTACTGTAGCTCCTCGAACGTCCTCCCCACTCTTGTCGTCATACTCTGATGTTGATTCGTAAATCAGTGCATCTGTGTATTTCTCGATGTTGGCCTCAACAGCTTCGATGGTTGAATCAACCTGCTCTACTGTGTGGACATTGCCAAATGGTGAATCCGTAGTTGCCGTGACTGATGCTGTAGCTTTGAGCTGTTCTTTCAGAGATTCATTCTCTTCTTTTAGCTCACGCCTTTCTTTTCGGTTTTTGCCGAATGCAGCGCCAATGTCGGGCTTTAGCTCGTTTAGGTGTGCTTCCTTGTCCTCGTCTGAGAGAGCATCGAAATACTCCTTTGAAAGAACGGGTGGCTTATCCTCTTCTTTTTCGTCATCCTCTTGTTCCTCAACGTCTTCATCTTCCTCTTCGGAGTCTTCGACCACATCATCGGATGCGTCATCTTCCTCGTCGGCTTCTGGAGAATCGCCATTTGCTAATGCATCAAGCTTTTCGTCTCGTTCCTTTTGAATGTCGGCAAGTGTTGGTAATGCCGTCTCTACTTCCTGAGTTGCTTCTTCGGCGTCAGGGATTGCCGCTTCGTCTTGGTCTGTCATAATAATCTACCATATTACGGAATGGTGCGTCCTTAGTAAAAATGTATCACGTTCCCCGACATGAGACTTGACATGCTTGACTGATGGTGTAGCATGTGGGGATGAAAAATATAAAAGAATTCCTTAAATCTCTAGTTACCGCTGAAAAATCTTTAAAAAGTTCAGAGAGCTTTTCCGACGATAAGGTGGATATGTTCTCGCCATACACCCAATCCGCGCTAGTTCGGATTAATGAGATAATTAAGCTAAACTCAAAGTTTGGGGCAAAGCACGCCGACATTCATTATGAAATCGAAAGTGCTGCAAGTAAGTATGACAGAAAAATCGGGAGATGTTCATTGGAGGTTTCCATGTCAATTAGCAAAAACATGGAGGATATTGCGGTAAAATCCCTTGAGGAGCGTGGATATATGGTCATAAAATCCACCCAGCATTACGGAGGTAACTCTATTCGGGTTTATTGGGATGCTGATCAATTCGACCTAATACTGAAGTCCGTGGCAGATAGCCGATTTAGCTGCATCCTCTATGCTACCGAGCGCGAAATAACTACGTGTTAAGCCCAAGGGACAGAATCTCGTCAGTGATATACATAGCTGCTGCTGAAGCTTTCATGTCGTAGTTTTCGCTACCTTGATGCCACGCCGCTTGCAATAAGCAGTCACGTTGCTGCTCAAAATACTTGTGCAACCCCACGGCGAAGTCCTTGTTATCCTTCAGAAAGTCAATGACTTCCGTGATAGTCTTAGGTTGTAGAGGGACGATTGCCCCCGCTGCTGATGCTGCAACCTTCTTGGTCGCTCGTTTCTTTGCTGTCTTCTTAGCTGGCATCTTGGATATTCTGGACATTGAGGTTTCCAACCGATGCTGCGCGTGCGCCTAGTGGCCCATACTCGTCACGGTTGATTTCTTGGTTCTTAACCTGCTGGAGTTGCTTAATGTATTGCTCCATAAGCATTTGGAACTGCTGGCTTTGACCAAACAGGGTAGGAATGCCTTGAGCCTCAAACTGCTGCTGCTCTGCAATGTAGTTCTGAACCACGGCAATACGTGCATCAATTGCGTCGGCTCTTGCCCCTGCCGCGAATCCTGCACTCATGCGCTGAATGTCGTCTGCTGTCTCGTCCTCGATTCGTGCTGAACCTTCGGCTTCTGGGCGCATAATCATTTCTCCTAGCATTGGGTCTGCTGCATTGAGCAACCATGCTGCCGTCTCGTCGCTGCCCACCTTGCTCGGTGAGAGCTGTTTAGCTTGCTGGATGACTTTGGACAGACGCTCAAGTTGCTCTGGGTCGTCGTAGGTGGAGTTAAAGCTGATGCTCAAATCCATCTCAGTCTCGGAGTCATTCTTGATGAACGTAGTTCCCTCTGTGTTGCCTGTGACGCGGAAGTAAAGTTCCTCTGGCCCTTCCAGCTTATATGTCTCGTAAGCCATTGCTAAGACCTTCTGGACGTGCCTACGAAGGAAGGAGTCAACATAATGACGCTGACGAACCTCGGAGAGTGGGTCTTCTGGAGACTGACCAATGTGCTGCATTGCTTGGTCGTTGACGATCTGCTCAAGGTTGATGTTTGGCGCAAAGTCCTGCGGCTTGTTGATGAACTCAGGCTTGCGGTTGCTTGGCCCGTTCATACGACCACCTGGCCCCACTTGGCTGAGGTCAACCCCTGGCCCTGCCCACATCATCGGAGAAGCGCCCCATTGAGCTTCATCAACATAGTTGTCTAGGATAGTCTTGGAAATCTTCTGCGGAGCCTTAAGAAGCTCAGGCCACGTAGGAGACTCGTAAAGTGTCTTTGCCTCGTAGGTGAGGGGTGTGACTACGAAAGGATATTTGGTGCGTCCTGACTGAAGCTTGCGATAAGCATGTGATGCCGTATCTGGCAACTCTCCAGCCATCTTAGGCGACCATACGGTGAGGTAGATGCCCTCAGCTCCGTCCTCTTCGTCAATTAGTCGCTCGTAGGTGAACACCACCTCGATGAAGTCACGTGCGTCTGAGCTAGTGCGGTTGCCTCGGTTGCGTCCTGTAATCTCGTAACTGACTGTGCCTTGAGGGGAATTGAAATCACTCTCTGACATGCCTGTGTGGTTCTGGATCATGTAGTCCACCCATTCGGCATCCCATCCCATTGTCTCACGATAGTTTACCAAATCCTGCCCAGTGAGCAGCATTCGCATGTGGACTCGCGGAGACTCCTGCACGTTCATCACGTAAGCTGGGAGAATCACATCTGCATCAGATGGTAGTGTGCGAACATCAAAGGTTCCTTCGTCTTCAATGACAATAGGAATGTCTGCTGCTCCGTCCTTGCGTAGCTGCTTCAGTGCCTTCTTGACACGCTTCTCGTTGACAATCCAACCCTCGACCTCGTTGAACATGGTGACAAGCTCCTCGACGCGATCTTCGTCAGATAGCAGCTCGACAAATGCTTGTGTCTGCAATGCCTCCACTTCTTCAAGCTCTGGGATAGACTTCACCATCTCGTCAAAGTCAAAGGTCTTGGTGACGCTGCGATTCTTCTTCTGCCACCCGCAATAGGTAATGGCTACACCCTTCTCGAACCAAAAGGACGACGCAAGTTCCATCTCGCGCTGAAAGTTACTGATACCACTGTCACGCATCCACTTGAGCATGACGCTGACCTCTGCTGCACGTTTCACGTCTGACGCTTCTCGCGGGTATGCGCGAATCTGGCTACGGTTCATGCCGCTAATACAAAGAGCTACCCCGTTTTGGATAGCTCTGTCCGTCGTAAACACCTCAGTATCAGACGCATACTTATACGGGAACGCATCGTCATCGTGCTTCTTTAGGTCATCTGACTTGTTCGCCCAGTTGTTGCGGCGAATGTCTCGGTTCTCGTTGCAAATCTCGAAGTGAAATTCAAGGTCGCTTACGTCTTTGTCGTAGATGTCTTTGAACTTC
>Ga0181377_1000129_pt1 | contig 29392 bp, 29 predicted proteins | sample LowvirmetaG_9_FD_130160 | JGI IMG/M metagenome (GOLD analysis project Ga0181377, IMG submission 130160) | Marine viral communities from the Subarctic Pacific Ocean - Lowphox_13 viral metaG | ecosystem: Environmental > Aquatic > Marine > Oceanic | place: Subarctic Pacific Ocean | collected...
AGTTGTACCTGTAGTTCGTTACGATATTATTAGCGCAGAGCTTTACAAAGCCAAGATTAGTTATCCTGAAGAGTTTACAAGCAGTCCTGGACTGAATGATGTTGTAAACTGGACAGGCAGTGTAACAGTAAGTCAGACTTCAGACGAGTCAATGGCATCATTTGAGACAAACAAAGTAGAGTATAATAACACTACTGAGTATGATTTAGATGTGCAAGGCAGCGTTTGGTTTGATATTACTTCATCTGCAGACTACGGTTATGATAAGTCCTTCCCTGGTGGAGACTATCAGGCAACTGTAACTGCGGAGTGTATTGCACTGTAATGCAATTCTGGGTTGTATTACTTGGTGTGTTAACTCATGGCTTCGTTTGGAGTCATGAGTTAACCCCCACTTATCCTACATTAGAGACTTCTTATATGTCAGGAGTTCTCAAAGCAGAAATGCACTTATTCAATAGTCGAAAGGATGTCAACTATTATTCAGTCTCAGTCTACGATAAAGACTGGAAGCCTGTCAAATTTGCAACGGAAAGCAAAATCATACAAATGGATTATCTAGATCATAAAGATATAGAGGTCTATGTTCGCAAAACAGATCAAGAAAAAGCACACTATATTTGCACTAAATCGAAAATCCTAAAAGGTAAGAGTGCACCGACATTACTCGCATCAAGGATTTGTTCAAAAATAAAATAAGAGGCAAGCGTGAAAAAGATAGTTTTATTGGCACTACTGGTAAGTAGTTCGACATGGGGACAAGGATCACTGAATCTGAACATCCCTCAGTCGAATCAAACCCATGCTCAAGATAAAATTAGATCAGGCAACGTTGATTGTCAGAATGCTATAGGTTCCTCTACGAATTTCGAGTTTGGAGTAGTTGGTATTATTGAACAGGGTGATAGCCCTTTTGCTACTCAAATTCAAGAAGTACAAGATCAAGAATATCGAGACGTAGGAGTATACGCAAGGATAAATATTCCTATCGGTGGACCAAAAGAACGTATCAACTGTAACACTCTGTATCAGTTGGAGCTAACAAAGAAACGTCTAGAAGTAGAAAAGCTACAGCGTGAGGTTATGCAATTACGTCAGCTTCAATTCACAGACGATGTTGAGGAAAAATAAAAAATGGCAGAATTTGAAATTGCAGGAATGACATTTAAAGGCGGGAAGATGGCGGTAATATTAACTGCTCTTTCAACACTAGGAGGTGCCAGCTGGGCTGGTTTCGAGTTTTACAAAGATTACATGGATATGAAAGAAATTGTACAAAACATTGATGTAGATGCTATAGAAGCTAGAAACCAAGTTATTGAAACTAAGCTCGACAATGCTATAGAATATACACGAGATATTAAATCTGGACTAAGAGATGATATTCTTAGTATCGAGAAGCAAGCAGACCGCGTAGAAGATAAAGCCCGAAATATGGAAGAAAAAGTACGAGATATGATTGATAAAGCAAGCGAACGTTTTGAAACAAGACGAGACTCTTTAATGTCTGATAACGCTAGAGATTTAAAAGAACTAGAAAAACGATTTAGCGATAAACTACAAAAAGCACTTGATAACCCGCTCGCAGATTAGACCTACGAAAAATAAGTGTTGACAATACAACCCTAACTTAGTATAATACGAAACATGGCAAAAGAACTCACTACAATTTCACCTGAAGGGCTGGAGATAGCAAATAGTTATTTACAGTTCGGTAACATACGAGGGGTATGTGAATATCTTCAAGTGCCGGAAACACAAGTTGTAGAAGTGTTAAATAAGCGCGAAGTAAAAAAGTACATTGATACTGTTTACTTAGACTTAGGTTATCGCAATAAAAACAATATTGGCAATGTACTAGATAACATGATTGCTGCAAAGTTAGAAGAAGCAGAAGAATCAGGAGTATACTCTAGTAAGGATCTAGCTGACTTATTACAAATGGCTCATAAAATGCGTATGGATGAAATCAAAGCGCAAGCAGACTTAGCAAAAGCCGAGAGCGGCAATATCAAAAACCAAACTAATGTACAGATTAATGAAGCTGTTCCGTTTGGTCAAGGTAACTATGGTAAGTTGATGGAGAAACTCCTTAAAGATGGAACAGAATGATAAAGTAACAGCTCTTGAAAAAGGTCTATTTGCTCACGAAGTAATGTGCGAAGAGCGTTGGAAAACCTGTTTTCAGCGTTTGGAGGATGTAGAAACGTCTCTTAATAGAATAGAGACTCGCATGGTAAGTATAGGTGGAACAGTAATTATGTTCCTGGCGGGGGTCATAATTACCTTGATCACCCAATTAGGTTAATAGTATGAGTGTATTTTTAAAAAGAGGTAAATGGTGGGGTCGCAAAGAAAGCGGAGAATCTAAACGTTTTAATACTGAGGAAGAAGCATACACTTTTACAGGGGAAGTTAAGCCTGTACCTAAAAGACGTAAACCTAAAAAAACGTTCACAACTACTCCCAAGAAAGTAGTTAAACCTATTTCAACAAGTATTAAAAATCCAACTAGTAACTAAACTTAAATTCTTCAGCTATAAACGCTAGGCGGTATTATACCGCATAAGGAGAGAAAAATGCCAGCAGGTAAAGGTACATACGGATCAAAAAGAGGTAGGCCAAAGAAGAAGAAGCCAAAGAAGAAAAAAGGTCATCGTTGTGGCTGTTCGTAAAAGGAAAAGAAAGACAGCAAAAAAACGTCCTATTCCTACAAATAAAAAACTATATGCAAGAGTTAAAGCAGCCACAAAACGAAAGTTTAAGGTATACCCTTCGGCCTATGCAAATGCTTATCTTGTAAAAGAATACAAGAAGAAAGGCGGTAAGTACCGTATGGGGAGAAAATAATGGCTAAACCTCGTAAAAGCGGACTCAGTAAATGGTTTAAAGAAAAGTGGGTAGATATTTCTAGGCCTAAAAAAGGTGGAGGGTATCAGTCCTGCGGAAGAAAAAAGGCAAAAGGAAAAGGTTATCCAAAATGCGTTCCAGCATCAAAAGCTGCTCGCATGACAACAAAGCAGAAAAAATCAGCTATTCGTAGAAAAAGAGCTGCAGGAAATCCTGGAGGTAAACCTACAATGGTAAAGACTTTCGTAAAAAGAAAACGCAAAGCTACTATGAAACGAAAGAGGAGATAATTATGCCAAGAAAGAAAAAAAGTGGTGGACGTAAAAAAGATCCACGACTTAAACGAGCAAGAGTAAAAGGGTTTAATAAACCTCGTAGAACTCCTGGACACCCTAAAAAGTCCCATATTGTTGTAGCAAAAGTTGGGTCTAAAATCAAAACTATTCGTTTCGGCCAGCAGGGAGCTAAAACGGCAGGGAAGCCGAAGGCTGGAGAGTCAGCACGAATGAAAAAGAAACGCGCATCTTTCAAGGCAAGACATAGAAAGAATATAGCAAGAGGTAAGATGTCAGCAGCTTACTGGGCGGATAAAGTAAAATGGTAGAAGACACTAATTATCATCCTGCAGATACAAACGGGGATGGAAACGTATCAAAAGAAGAAGAGGCAATGTACCTCGAGTTTAAACGTAAAGAGTTAGAAGATGCAGATGCTATGCGTGATGCACAGCGTAACATGACTTGGTTTGCACTAGGAGGGTTATTATTATACCCTTTTGCAGTCGTACTAGCATCTCTAGCTGGCTTAGATCAAGCACAGGATACCTTAGGAGATATGGCACCTACATACTTTGTAGCTGTCGCTGGTATAGTTGCAGCCTTCTTTGGTACTCAGGCAATGAAAGGTAAAAAATAATGGAAACAATACTAGATTTAGCAGTAACATTTTGGCAATGGACAATAGTAATTGCAGTAATTGCAGTTAGCTATATTATTAATAAACTAGATAAACCAGATCTAAAGCGTATTAATTTTGAATATACTACAATGCCTAAGATGCAACCGCTACCTATTAAGACAGCAAGTAAAGGTTTTTGGGGTGCAATATTAATGTGGCTTACTGGCACACGTCAGTGGGTAATTACAGAAGATTTCCACTACTGGATTGACAATCAAGCATATAAAATCCCTGCGGGTTTTCAATTTGATGGAGCTTCGGTTCCTAAGTTCTTAGCAACTTTCCTGTCTCCAGTAGGGGTTTTATTAATGGGTGGTTTAGTTCATGACTACGGTTATAAGTATGCTACTCTCATGAAGAAAGACGGTAGTAATATTGGATACCATGACCAAAAATATATGGATGGTCTTTTTAGAGACATTTGTATTGAGGTAAACGGCTTTTATGCTTTAAACTATTTAGCATATTGGGCACTACGTTTAGCAGGTTTCGTAGCATGGAACGGACATAAAAAGAGAGGTACACAACTTGAAGTATCTAAGTAAGTTATTAAAACAACGTACATCTTGGGATGGGATTGTACTTATCGGAGTTTGCGGTTCCGTAATTCTACTCGGAGGTTTAGCAAAACTTTTAGCATGGGTAGGGCTAGGCTATGGCATTTGGACACTAATAAAAGAAGAAGATTAATATGGCAGTTGAAGTAAGCCGAAAAGATGTACTTTCGGAAGAGTTAGTTGATTACAGATCTGAGACAAGATTTCTAAAACTTCCAGTTGATCCTTATTTGGATTTGCTGAACATCACACCGTTGCCTTCGCAGATAGCAATTATCAATGCGATTAACAATCCTAAATATCGTTTTGTCTCTGCTGCCGTCTCCCGTCGGCAAGGCAAAACGTACATAGCCAACATTATAGGACAGCTCGTGTCTTTAGTGCCTGGTTCCAATATTTTAATCATGTCTCCCAACTATTCCTTGTCTCAGATCTCTTTTGATCTGCAAAGAAACTTAATTAAGCACTTTGATCTAGAGGTTACAAAAGATAATGCAAAAGACAAAGTGATTGAAATTTCAAATGGTTCTGCTGTAAGAATGGGTTCTGTAAATCAGGTAGATTCTTGCGTAGGCCGTTCTTATGATTTAATTATATTTGACGAAGCGGCACTAGCCGATGGAAAGGATGCCTTTAATGTTGCACTGCGCCCTACACTTGATAAAGATAATTCTAAAGCCATATTTATATCTACTCCCCGTGGCCGTAATAACTGGTTTTCTGAGTTTTTCTATAGAGGATTCTCCGACGACTTTCCTGAATGGTGTAGTATACGTGCAACTTACAAAGATAATCCAAGAATGAGTCAAAGCGATATTGACGAAGCACGAAAGTCAATGTCAGAAGCAGAATTTAAACAAGAGTACGAGGCTGATTTTAATACTTATGAAGGACAAATTTGGAAATTCAACTTTGAAACTCAAGTCAAAGACTTCTCTCAACTCGATACTAGTAAAATGGATGTCTTTGCAGGCTTGGATGTCGGTTACAAAGACCCGACAGCAATGTGCGTTATTGCGTATGATTGGGATACAGAACAATACTATTTGGTGGACGAATACTTTGATGCTGAGAGAACTACTGAACAGCACGCTGCCGAAATCCAGAAGCTCATTGACCGCTGGGATATTGATTTCATTTATATTGATTCAGCCGCTCAACAAACACGCTTTGATTTCGCGCAGAACTACGATATTTCCACCATCAACGCTAAAAAGTCCGTACTTGACGGAATTGGACATGTATCAGGAATTATTGAAAACGACGTACTGTTTGTTGACCAAGAAGCAGGACAATCATTAAGTTGTTTAGATGCATATCAGTGGGACCCAAACCCAAATCTAATGAAAGAAAAACCTAAACACAACATGGCATCTCACATGGCAGATGCGTTGCGATACGGATTATATTCATTTCAAATCTCAAATGTATCCTTTTAATGATACCAGCTCAAAAATAGTTATTGACAAGTTAGCTTAAACTAGATATAATTCTTTAAATGAAAAATAAAGGAACCAGAGGAAAATGCCTAAGTTAAAACGTGATATTGTAAAGTATGTACGAGATAAGGCAAAATCTAAGTATAAAAAGGATTCCTCTTGCGAGATTTGTGGTGCAACAGAGCAGTTAGACTTTCACCACTTTTACAGTCTCACACCTTTGTTAAACAAATGGATAAAAGATAACAATCACAATCCCGAGTATATTCAAGCACTTCGGGATGATTTTATAGAAGAGCATCATGCTGAGCTATATGATCACACAGCTACTTTGTGTCATACTCATCATTTGAAACTTCATTCAATTTACGGTAAAGATCCAGCACTGACTACAGCTACAAAGCAGATGCGTTGGGTAAAGATTCAAAGAGAAAAACATGGCTTGGTATAATCCTTTTAGCAAAAAACCTGTTGAAGTCGAAGAGAAGTTAAATCCTGCTCAACAGTATTTTGACCATAAAATAGAAAATACCCGAGAAAACTTTACTAGCTATGAAAAAGCTTATGAAGACTTAGAAATTGTAAATCGAGGAGTTAATTTAATAGTAGATGATGCAGCTGCAATTCCTACTACTATACTACCTCCTGCAACAGGTGTAAAAGGTGTAGTAAAAGGAGTAAAGCGTTCTAGAGTTGATTTACTACTCAATAGAGAACCTAACCCTTTTCAAGATATTAGTACTTTTCGTCGTAATTTAATTACTGATTTCTTACTTGATGGTAACATATTTATTTATTTTGATGGAGTTCATTTATATCATTTACCCGCAAATAAAATGAATATTCATGCAAGTAAAGATACTTATATTGAAAAATTTACTTTTAATGAAACAGTAGATTATTCGCCCGATGAGATTATTCATATTAAGGATAACTCATTCTACTCTATTTATAGAGGCATCTCTCGCTTAAAGCCTGCTCTTCGCACAATGATACTTATGAAGAATATGAGAGAGTTTCAAGATAATTTTTTCAAGAATGGAGCAATACCGGGTTTAGTACTTAAATCACCAAATACTCTTTCAGAAAAAATTAAAGAACGTATGATGGTATCGTGGCAAGCCAGATATAATCCAACAGCAGGAGGAAGAAGACCTCTCATTCTTGACGGCGGTATAGAAGTAGATAAACTTTCTAATACAAGTTTTAGAGATTTAGACTTCCAAGAAGCGATTGCAGAAAATGAAAAAATTATATTAAAAGCATTAGGAGTACCTCCTATTTTATTGGATTCGGGAAACAATGCAAACATTCGTCCAAATATGAGAATGTATTACTTAGAAACCATTATACCGATTGTAAGAAAGTTAAATTTTGGACTAGAACGATACTTTGGATTTGAAATAAAAGAGGATATCTCAGATATTCCTGCACTACAACCAGAGTTGAGAGATTCAGCAGCTTATTATACCTCTCTAGTAAATGGAGGAATTATTACTCCGGCAGAAGCCAGAGAAAGACTTGGTTTTGATAATATAGAAGGCACTGAAGATATAAGAGTACCAGCAAATATAGCAGGTTCTGCGGCCAACCCTAGTGAAGGCGGCAGACCCCCCGAAAATATAGGAACAGATGAAGGAACAGAATAGTGGCAAGAGATAGAGTAAGATCAGAAATACTAAAATCTATAGCATTTGATATGTTAGAAGCCGGAAAAGAGTTATCGGAGCAAGAATATGGAAAATTAACGAACGCTTCCGTTAGTCTTAGAGCAGTAAATAATCATTTTGGGAGATGGCCTAGAGTAGTAAAACTTATTAAGGTCAATCTTCCTGAAGTATGGGAGGAAATAGTAACAGAGAAAATTGTTGAACCTCCACCCAAGCCCGTAGCACCAAAGGTTAGGAAAGTAGTTAAAAAGCCAATACCTAAAGTCTCGGTTAAAAAGGAAATAGAAGATGAATAAAATCTTTAATTTAACATCTACTTTTAAATCTCACGAAACCGACGACGGTTCTGTGATGATTCGTGGTATGGCAAGTACAGCAGACTTTGATCGCGCGGGTGATTCAATTTCATGCGAAGCTTGGCAGAAAGGTGGATTATCAAACTTTGAGAAAAACCCAATTATCTTGTTTAATCACGACTATGATAAACCTATTGGGAGAGCTACAGGATTAAAAGCAGGCCCTAATGGCCTGGAACTTGAAGCAAAGATTAGTAAGGCTGCGCCTGCTAACGTAGCGCAACTTGTTAAAGACGGCGTACTTGGAGCCTTTTCCGTTGGTTTCCGGGTCAAGGACGCTGATTATTTAGAGGAAACCGATGGACTAAAGATTAAGGATGCTGAGTTATTTGAGGTATCGGTAGTATCTGTACCATGCAATCAATCAGCTACTTTTTCGCTCGCGAAGTCATTTGACTCAGATGAAGAGTACAATGAATTCAAAAAAACTTTCACAAATCGTGTAGATCTAGCCGGTCAGTCTCTGGCTAAGGACGAAGTTAATACTTCTAGCATAGCTAGTGACGCACCGAAAAGCGCGGAGAAATCCGCAGATCAGGAGATCAAGATGGACAATAAAGACATCGACTTGGAAGCTTTTGCAAAACAAGTAGCAGAAGACACTGCTGCTAAGATTGCTATGAAGCAAGCCGAGCAAAAAGCAGCTGAAGAAGCAAAAGCTAAAGCAGCTCAAGAAGCCGAAGAAGCGAAAGCTTTAGAAGCAGAATCAATTAAAACTGTTATTGACAGTGGCGTACAATCAGGCGTAGAAACTCTTATGAGTGACGTTGAAGCAAAACTTAATGAAAAAGACGCTAAAATCGAAGAAGTAGTTGCTTCTTTCCAAAAAGACCTAGCAGAGAAAAATGCTGAAATCGAAGCTATGTCTAAAAGTAAGCGCCAATTTGCTGACCGTTCAGGTGCTGGCGATCTAAGTAAGTTTGGTAAAGAGTTTATGCATGCTTCTTTACTTGGTACTATTACTGGTAAAGGAATGAACACTCGTTTTGCTCAAGACCTTCAAGAAAAAGCTGGTATTAATTATACTGCTGAAGCAGCTGATATTGATCAGGAAGTTTCTAATCTTATTGAGAAAGAAATTCAATCTGAACTTAAAGTTGCAGCTCTTTTCCGTGAAATCACTGTAAATGGTAAGTCTACTGTACTACCAATTCAGCCTGATGGTCAAGGTGCAAACTGGACTGGTGTTCCAGGTAATACCGAGAAAGAAGGTACTTTAGCTAGTGCTAGTTCTGATGGTGGTGCTCAAAGTGCTTATAAAGCAAAACAAGTAGTTATGAACACAGATCGTTTGATCTCGACTTCTTTCATCGATAACGATGTAGATGAGTCAGTTCTAGTGAACTTGATGCCAATGATTACTGAAAGCATTGCACGTGCTCATGGTAAGCAAGTAGAGTACTCATTCCTTCATGGCAACTCAGCAAACATCAGTGGTCTTGTTGCAGACGCAGTAGAATCTGGCGATAACGTAGCTGGTTCAGCAGCGGCAGTTACAGTTACTTCGCTTAAACTATTAGACGCACGTAAGAAAATGGGTCTATATGGTTTGAATCCAGCAGACGTTACTTACATTGTTAGCCAAGATGCTTACTATGATCTATTAAGTGATGGTGACTTCCAAACTCTTGATGAAGTGGGTACTGAACTTGCTATTAAAGTAACTGGTACTGTAGGTGCTCTATACGGTTCTCCCGTAATTGTATCTAACGAGTTCAAAACTGGTGCAGCAGACGTTACTTCTGCTCTAGCTGTATATACTCGTGGTTACGTAGTTCCACGTCTTCGTGGCGTAAGTGTTGAACAGGACTATGAAGTTATGAATCAACGTAATATTATTGTTGCTTCTCAGTCGTTGGGTCTAACTAAAACTCAACTAACTGGTAATGTAGCAGTTAAGGTTGAATATAGCGGCGCATAATTTGGTTTTTAACCAATAAAACGAGAGGGAGGTTCGCCTCCCTCAAGTTTTTACTAATGGACTTATAGAATATGGCAAATTTAGTATCTTTAAATGAATATAAGATTAATAAAGGAATCAATAGCGTAAAAGAAGATGAGCGCATTGAGTCTTTAATTACTTCCGTGAGTCAATTAGTAAAAACTTATTGTGGGAACAGCATTTTATCAGCAACACACGTAGAAACCTTTAGCATTAACTGGGGAACTAACTTAGTACAACTAACAGAGAGTCCTGCAAACAGTATCGTGTCTGTAAATATTAGAGATATTTATAGTGATTCTTACACAGGATTACCTACTTCAGAGTATTTTTTAGAAAGTTCTACAGATAGTGTTTATAGAGTTAATACAACTGGTACTGCAAGAAACTGGCCTACAGGACCAGCCTCTGTTAGGGTAGAATATACAGCAGGTTATGCAATTTGTCCTTCAGATTTAAAATTAGCAGTGTTTGACTTGATTACTTACTACTTAAAAGATGAACATAAAGCTCGTCAAACATTAGCAGGTGCTAGTATACAAAACGAGTCATCTTCAAGTCAGCGTAATAACGTAGCGTTCCCTGACCACATTAAAAGAGTCTTGGATCTATATAAAAACTTCTAATGAGTAGGCAAAGGCTAAAAGGCTTTTTAGAAAAACTCGAAAAAGAGATGTATAGAAGAGATCCTACTTATCGTAGAGAAGCTGATAAAAGAGAGATGACTTTCTTTTATAATCCTAAAAGACTAGCAGATGAGTTACAAAAAGAGTTTGCATTTAGAGACTTATTAGAAGTTTTTGGTAAAAAAGATGTAGTTAATTTTATAGGTAAAGGGACAGCAAAGATACTTGCAGATTGTAGAACACAAGCAAAATCTTTTAAAAAGACTAGAGGAGTTTTAGTTAGGAGTAATCAGTATTCTATTAAAGTCACTTTAGCTGTTGAAAAAAATCCTAAAACAGGTGGTAACTACAGTAATTTTAATAAGTTAAAAAGTCTTTATAAAGAATCTTTAAATTCTTTTATAATGGATCTAAATGAGTTTTTAAAGAAGAACCACGAAACAAAACTAACAAAAACTCAAGCCGGTTATTACGATAGAGAGAAAAAACAGTATAACAGAAAAGTTATTAATACTGATAAAGAAATAGAATTTGGTTCAGACCTAATAGAAGCAGGTCACTTAGAAGGAGAGGGTATTGCCGAAAGTAGGGCAAGAGATGCAATAGATAAAGCAATCAATGAAAGCTATACTTCAGCAGCAAATAAAGAAGTATTAGAGAATAATATGAGTGCTTTAGGTATAGATTTAGGTTTTATAAGAAACGATAAAACAGACAAGCATACTATATATGCACAAAGTCGTGTAGAAAATCAGACAACAGGTTATTTAAGTGGAAACGAAAAACGAAAGTTTCAACAAAACTTAAGAAAAGCTATAGAAAGACTAGACGAATCAACTCCTATTAAAGGTTTAAAAGGCTCGGATTCTATAGAAGAATTAAAAGTTAAACAAGCAACTCATACTATTATGAAAGAGTATGAAAGTAAAGCAAATATTAGAACTAGCCCTAAAAGTAAAAAACCTAAACTAACAAAAAGAAGTGCTGTTAAGGAAGGCAATAAAAAAAGATCTAAAAAAACAAATAGTACTTTAGCAAAAGCAACGGTTGCAAAAGCAGGGTTAAAAAGAAAGAAAAAAACAAAACAAAAGAGAGGCCCTTCTTCCTCACCGTTACAGCTTATTGGCATAATAAATAAAGAACTACCAGATACTGTTAGAAAGAATATGGGGCCTCCGGCTCTTGAAAATCAAACAGGAAGATTTGCAGAAAGCGTTAGGGTTACAGATGTTACACAAACTCGTAAAGGATTTCCTAGTTTTGGATACACTTATGCAAAAAATCCTTATCAAGTATTTGAACAAGGTAACGGTAGACCAGGATGGGCAAGTGCCGAGAGAGATCCTCGAGCAATAATTGATAAGTCTATTAGAGAAATAGCAGCACAGTTCGCAATAGGCAGATTTTACACTAGGAGACAGTAATGGCAGCAAGAGACTATACAACGAGACGTTTAGGCATAGTTGCTGGCATCGTTGATAAGTTAAAAGACATAAATGGCACTGGTGCATTTTTATCCGATGTATCCGAGAATGTGTCTCCTCGACTAAAGTTTTGGGACGAGGTAGAAGAATTTCCAGCAATTCATCTTAACGCAGGTTCAGAGAGCAGGGAATATCAAGGCGGTGGATATAAAGACCGCTTTTTAAACATAACAGTAAGATGTTATGTACAAGACGAGGACGCAGTTACAGCATTAGACGAATTGCTAGAAGATGTGGAAACCGTACTCGAAAATAACTCAAGACTAGCGTATACAGATCGTACAGGTACGACTCAATACACTCAACAAATCACAATAGTCAGTATTGATACTGATGAAGGTGTATTAGAGCCTTTAGGAGTAGGAGAAATACTCATAGAGGTTCGATACTAGAAAATACTGGTAAGAACAAATGTTCAATTCCAAGTCTTTTCAAGAAACATAGGAGAAAACTATGGCAGATTCATTATTTTTTAGCAGAGATACGAGAGTCTTCATAAAGATAACGGGCCAAGATACTGTATGGGAACTGCCTGTACTTGATGGATTTTCATTCTCTCAAGCCACTAACGCTTCAGAGGTCTCTATTAACGAGATGGCTAATGCTACTGGGGGCAGTCGTCGAGCACGTCAAATGTTCAATGACTCATATGCACCAGCAGAATGGTCTTTTTCAACTTACGCAAGACCTTACTACGACTCAGGTAATAGTAAAGATCAATCAGTAGAGCAAGTACTTTGGGCATTAATTGCAGGACAACCTCATTATACTTCTTTAGGTTTTAAATCTCAGTCAGCCTCGGGCGCAGCTTATATTAGCCAGGGTACAAATAAACAAGATATTAGTTTTGCAGAGTCTAATAAAACAACTTTAGGCACCGCCGATATTTGGTTCTTAATGGGAGATTCTTCCGATTCAGCAGATTCTAATACTATTGCAACAGCCTATAAAATCGAAGAGTGTTGTGTAAATGAAGCTACTTTTGACTTTGATATTGACGGTATTGCAACCCTTAACTGGGCCGGATTTGGAAAAATTATTAAAGAAGTTGGTGTATATGTACAAGATGCTGCTCCCACATCTGGAGCTGTAAAAGGGGATGACTTATGGGTAAAAACTGCTTCACCAGCCTATAGCGCATCTTCAGTACACGTTTCAAATAGTTCAGATATGACAGCAAGTGAAGGCGCTTTTGGAATCACAGTAACAGGCATTGATCAAGATTCTAACTATATTAGAAATAGAGTTTCATACTTATCAGTTTCCTCTCTTAATACCGGTGGAACAGCAGGAGTAACTCTTACTGGAGGAAGCATTAATATCAATAATAATATTACTTATATTACTCCAGAAACTTTAGGCGTAGTTAATCAACCTCTAGGCCATGTTACTGGGACACGGACTGTTGGAGGAAATGTAACTTGTTATTTAAATGCAGAAGCGGGAGCAAGCGCAGACTTATTTAGCGATGTTTTAGGGGCTACAAGTACTATTACTAACCAATTTAATTTAACCTTTTCAATAGGTGGAGGTATTACTGAAGGAGTGCCTGCAGTAGAATTTAAGATGGCTAACTGTCATTTAGAAGTTCCAGCGCATAGTATTGAAGACGTTATTTCTCTCGAAACAACCTTCCACGCATTACCTTCTAATATGGAAAGTACAGACGAGCTAGTAATTAGCTACGCAGGAGGACACTAATGTCATTATTTTTTAGCAGAGATACAAAAGTTTACTTGCAACAAGGAACTAATATTTTTGAAATTCCTGTTCTAGAAGGCTATTCGTTTTCACAGGGAACCAATACTTCAGAAGTAACTTTAGCAGAAGCAAGAGAAGGTTCTGCGTCTAATAAAAGCAGACGTAGTAAAAGAATGTTCAACGACTCTCTTTCACCTGCCGAATGGTCTTTTTCTACTTATGTAAGACCTATAGATTCAAAAACTACAGCGGGCGGTTGGGATAACGGATACAGCACAAATGCAGTACACTCTGTAGAAGAAGCTCTATGGGCTAACTTTGTAGCAAAAAACTCTTTAACTAGTGCAAGTTCGGGCGCTGCTGCAACATGGTCGGACGGAGTTACTAACGGGGCTTCAACAGCCGTAATAGACTGGACAGGTTCTGAAGTATCTGAATTAGGTACTTTTGACCTATTCTTTAAAATCGATAGTAAGACATATAAACTCACAGGCTGTTGTGTAAATGAAGCAACTATTGACTTTGATATTGACGGTGTAGCAACTATTAATTGGTCAGGGTTTGGTTCAGCAATTACAGAAGAAAGTGTAGGTTCAGTAACAATTAATGATGGTATTTCCTCTACTGACAACTTTATTCGTAATAGACTAACGTCTTTAACTATTACAGCTGCAGATACTACTAACTTCCCTGGAAGTGGTGCAGGCGTTTATAATGCTATACTTACAGGCGGTAGTCTTTCCTTTAACAATAATATTACTTTCTTAACACCTGAAACTTTAGGAAAAGTTGATAAACCTTTAGGACACATTACTGGTGCTCGTAATATTACAGGTAATTTTACTTGTTATTTAGATAGTACTAACAATGGAGATAGTGATCAATTATTTACTGATCTTGCTTCAAAAACTAATGTAGTTACTAATGACTTTAGTTTGGCCTTTAACATTGGAGGTACTGGAACACCTAGTTTAAAAGTCGATCTACCACAATGTCACTTAGAAGTACCTACACACTCTATTGAAGATGTTATTTCTTTAGAAGTTGCATTCCACGGCTTGACCGATAGTTTAGATCCAGGAAGTACAGTTGATAGTTATGAAGCTAAACTCACCTACAATGCAGTAACATCTTAGGTAGTAAAAAATATTTCTTGACATTTATGGTCTTTTAGACTATACTATGAAATAGAAAATCGAAACAGGGGGTGATTTTCACCCCCTTTTTTATTCCACAAACTTTAAAGGATAATTATAAAATGAGCGACAAACCCGTTTCTTTAGCGAGTCTTATGACTCCTAGTAAAACAGTTAGCATTGACTTCCCTGGGTATGCAGGCATGAAAGTCTTGCTATGTTACTTAGCAAGAGAAGAGCTAGTAAAACTACGTAAAAGATGTGTAACTACTAAATTTAATAAAAAAACTCGTCAACCCGAAGAAGTTTTAGAAGAAGAAAAGTTTTTAACAGAATACTGTAAGGCAGTGATTAAAGGATGGTCAGGCTTAAAATATCGGTACTTGGAAGAGCTTCTATTGGTAGATATAACAGCTCTTGACGCTAACGATCAACTGCCCTTCACCCAAGAAAATGCAGAGTTACTTATGAAAAACTCTGGTGATTTTGATAATTGGGTTACAGAAACAGTGAGTGATCTAGAAAATTTTACTGGGAACAAGTAGCCCTCATACAGGGGTTGCTTGAACGATACGTAAAAGAAGAAGATTCTTTAAGTATTGACAAATATCTAAAAATTTGTGAACAGTTAAATCAAGAGCCCGACCCCAATAAGATGCCGCTAGAGCCTTCGGATTTTCCCGTAGAGGTTCAAGTGGCATTTTTTATATTTGGCTTTTTAGAGGATGCCTGGGATGGAGCATCAGGAAGCTATCTAGGAAAAAAATGGTCGAACATAGAGTACTTATTTAAGCTATACAATGTAGACGAGCCAAAAACTGTCATCTATATTATGAAAATGTACGAAAATACTATAGTAAATTATAGAGCAGAAAAAGCAGAACAAAAACGTAAGGCAGAGGAAAGAAAACGATCTGCAGGCAGTGGACAAAACTTCACTCATAACGTAAAAGGCTAATGGCAAAGAATAAAATTGAGATAGATGTAGAAGTAGATGATAAAGGCAGAACTAAAAAGTTAGGTCTTGAATCTAAAAAAGCAGCCAAGGGATTAGATGATGTAGGCAAAGGCGCCCGCACAGCAGATCGTAACCTTAAAGGTGCTGCTCAAGCATCTTCAAACTCTACTAAAAACTTTTCTAAAATGGCACAGGGCACTGGCGGCCTTGTAGCCGCCTATGCAACTCTTGCTGCTAATATATTTGCTATATCTGCGGCATATGGCTTTCTTAAGAGAGCTGGTGATGTTGCAGCTCTAACACGAGGCCAAGAAGCCTATGCTATGAAAACTGGTAAGTCAATGAAACTATTGACAGACCGTATTCAAGAAGCTACGGGTGGAATACTAGCTTTTAACGATGCTTCACAAGCAGCCGCTATCGGGCAAGCTGCAGGTCTATCAAACGACCAACTTACAGGTCTTGCTAGAGTTGCAAAAAATGCTTCTGTAGCTTTAGGTAGAGACTTAACAGATTCTTTCAATCGCCTTACTCGAGGTGCAATCAAAGCAGAACCGGAGCTACTTGACGAACTTGGTATTATTATTCGTCTTGATAAAGTTACAAAAGACTACTCAAGAACACTTGGAAAAAATGCAAAAGATCTAACACAGTTTGAAAAATCTCAAGCAGTGGTAAATGCTGTACTTGCTCAAGGTGTAGAAAAATTTGATGAAGTAGGGGCTAATGTAAACCAAGTTGCTCGACTCGGAAAAGGCTTTACTGACTTAGTAAAGCAAATAGGAGAGTTTATAGATCCTATATCAAGCTTTGTATCAGGAGCACTAGCAAATAATATTCATGGACTTGCAGCGGCATTCAGTGTATTAGGGTTATCTATAGGTAGAGCACTAATGCCTGCAATGCCTGCAATGGCAGGTGTTGATGAGCTAGCTAAATCTGCAACTCAGGATTTAGCAGGTATAGCAGGTAAAGGAGCAACCGCCGATAAAATGAGAGACGGCACCTTTGATGAAGATGTTCTTCGACGACTTAAAAAAGCACACCAGTCTAAAACGTCCACTGTTATCAATCTTGATCATATGGAAAAGAATGAAAGAATAAAGAATATTAGAATTGTTGAAGCCGCACACCTAAGTGCTCTTGCAAAAGAAAAGACTGGTGTACAAGCATGGTATCTTAACTGGAAAGCGAATCTTGCAGCTTTACAGGCAGAACACGGTAAAACTATGGGCTTTATCAAAGCGTCTACAGCAACTATGGTATCCGGCGTAAACAAACTTCTAAGTGCTGTTGCATTTATTGGTATGTTATATACTGCTATTACTCTTGTAAAAGAGTTGTTGAATACCTTAAAAGATGACCGCATCAAAGAGATAGAAAAAAGTGCACAGGCGCTAGAAGAAAGGTTCAGAAATCAAAATGAAGAAGTTCGTACATTAATAAGAGGATTTAAAGAAGCAGCTTCTCCTATGGAGACTTTAGTAAAACAAGCAAATATTCTTTCTAACTTCTCATTTGGCGGTGTAGAAGGTATGGCACAAGGACTTGGAGAAACGTTCTTAAAAGAAATGCACGTACAGGAACGAGGTGCAGATAATATAGTGCGCTATGTTAAAAAACAGGTATCTCAAATTCCAGAACAGAATGAAAAAGTAGCTGCTTCAATGATGGAAGTATATGAAACTATTAAACTACAGTCTACTGCTTTTGCAGACTTTGGAATAAAAGCAACAAAAGGTAGTAAAGCAGTAGAAAAAGGTATTGTAGAATTGAAAAAACCTCTTGATATAATTTCAGGAACAATTCCCTCCACCGCTGAAGAGTATGATGCTGCTGTAAAACTACTACAAACTAGATTTTCTCAAGTTAATGCTGAAGCTGCAAAACTAAATCCAGTTCTTGCCGCACAGGCAGGTGCAATTAAGGGCATCGGCCAGTCTGCTGAAGGGTTTCGTAAATTTAAAGAAGAATTAAAACAAACCTCCTCGCAGTTTAGTAAGTTTTTAAGTTTTAATAGACAGTTTACAGATCAACTTTCAACTTTAACTTTCGATAGCTCAGCTTCTGACTTTTTTGATGGTACTGAGAAAGGTCGTGCAGATTTAGCAGCTATTGCAGAAGCTTTAAATATGACTGTTGAAGCGGCAGGCAAATTAACAAGATTAGAACTTATAACAAAATTTCAAACACAGTCCGTAGATATAAGACAAAAAGAGTTTGATATTACAAGTAAACAAAAAAGACTAGAAATATCTATGGCCGCTATTTCCCGAGGAAAAAGTCCTTTACAGGTAGCAGAACTGACAAGACAAAGTAACGTATTAAAATTACGAAATGAAATGTTGAAAATAGAACAAGCGATGGATATACTTAAAAAGAATGATGTTTCTACGGACGATACAAAAATGATAGCAGAGCAGGATAAACTAGATCTGCTAAAAGAACAATTAATTACTGCAGAAAGACTTACACTGGAAAGTGCTAGGCAGTTAGACGCTGCAAAAGCTGCCGCTGAAGGAACAGCTAAAACAGAGTTCGCAGCCCTTATCAAAGGAGAAAAGAGTAGTATTAAAGACGCTTTTAAAGTTATTGCAAAATCAGCAGTAGAAGCAGTAGCAGATCAATTAGCAGAACAAGCTGCAAAGATGTTTACAGACTTTATATTTGGAAGCCCTGAAAAAACTTTAGAGGTTGCAATGAATAGTAATACTGCAGCACTAAATGCAAATACTGCAGCATTAGGCGGTAATACTACAGCTACTGGAGTTAGTTCCAGTACTAGTATAGGGTCAAGTATAGGTTCATTCTTTAAACCTAAGTCTTCTTTAGGGGCTGTAACAGCACCTACCATAGGAGGTAGTATAAGTACTTCGGTAGGTTCAGCAGTAGGAGATGGTAGTATAACTTCACCAATTACCGGGGGCGGAATAACTGTAGATGAAATTGTAACAACAGGAACAGGTGCTGCTGGAACAGGCACTCTAAAGGCATTATTTTCAGGATTCACAGCAAATCTAAAAGATATATTTTCAGGAGATACTCCTTTCTTAGAAGGTATAGGTAATATATTTAAAGATGCTGGGACAGATCTCAAAGGTATATTCGGAGGTCTAGGAAGTATACTAGGAGATCTTGGTAGTGGCTTTATGAGTCTCTTCGGGTTTGGAGGCGTAGGCGCCGCTAGAGATGGGGGTGTTTTTAGTCCAGGAGGCTCAAAGATATCAGGTTATGCAGCTGGGGGCGTAGCTTCTGGATCTACTGGAGGCTATCCTGCAATACTACATGGTACAGAAGCTGTAGTACCCTTACCGAATAATAAAAAAATACCTGTAGAAATGAAAGGCGGTGGCGAACAGAATAATAATATCGTAGTAAACGTAGCCTCCGACGGAACAACAAGCACTCAAGGTAATAACGGAGGTGCTGATAACGAAAAACTAGGTAGAGCCGTTGCAAATGCAGTTAGAGAGGAATTACAAAATCAAAAACGATCAGGAGGGATGCTTAATCCCTATGGAGCATCATAATGGCACTAGGTTTTTTACTTGAAAACAATGTAGGTATGCCTAATAGCACACGAGTTACCCCAGATAAAAATATGACAAGAACCGTAACTCCTTCCGTTAGGCAAATCTCTTTTGGAGATGGCTATGAGCAGAGAATAGTAGAAGGTATAAATAATATTAAAGAAGAATATGCGGTAGCTTTTAGTAATAGAAGCAGGAAAGAAATAGACGCAATAGTAGAAACTTTTAATATAAGAGCCGCTGTTACTAAATTTGACTTTACTATTCCTGCAACAGCTCAAGATTCTGCGGGTGCCGCCGCTGAAAATACTATAAAGGTAGTTTGTACTTCTTGGTCTCAAGTATATGTACAAGATAATTTTTATAGTTGTAACGCAACTTTTAAAAGAGTATATGAAAGCTAATGACAAATATAATAGCAACAGATTTACAATCTCAAGAGGTACTTAGTGGTCTATTGGATTTATATGTACTAGAGTTTGGAGACAATAATTCTTCAACTCTATACTTTCATCCTGGCCTAGGATCGAACCTATCCGAAATAACCTTTAGAGACTCTAAAGCTCCTTACACTACAAGAACTTACGTAGCCTTACCTTTGGAATTAAAAGGTATAGAAGTAACAGGAGATGGAGCACCTGCAAGACCGGTATTAACAGTAGCAAATGTTCTAACAGAATTTAGAACTGATTTAGGGGATATAAGTGCTGATGACATAGTAGGAGCAAGACTAACTAGAAGAAGAACTTTAGAGAAATATCTTAGTTCAGGAAGCAACAGCTCCGCCCCTACAGAATTTCCTGAAGAAAGCTATGTTATAGATAGAATAGCAGAAGAGAATAGTTTATATATAAAATATGAATTAACAAACCCTTTTGATCTAAATAATATACAACTACCTAGAAGAGTTGTAGTAGGAAAGTATTGTAGTTGGGTATATAGAGGTTTAGAGCCTGATTATACTCCTTCACATAAACTTTGCGGAGCTTGTGATTGGGAGCCTGTAAAAACTAATGGGGCTAGGAGTTACTTCACAGAGTATAATCAGCCTTTAATTTTACGTACTACTGCTAATGCGTGGCTTTCCGGTACTACTTATAGCGCACAAAATTTTGTAACTTTAAATAATTTTATTTACAGATCTGATAGAGTCTCTACAGGTCAAAGCCCTGAAAACGTTGGAAGTGCTTATTGGCAGCGAGTCTTTTTTTATGACGTTTGGACTTCATTAAGCAATTCTGTTCAGATTGATGTAGGAGACTACGTAGAACACGAAAGAACTGTTTGGAAGTGTATAAGACAGCACGATAAATCAGCAAGTAAAACTCCAAATCTAACTTCCAGCTATTGGACAATTGCTGATAGTTGTCAAAAAACTTTAGAAGCCTGTAGAATAAGATTTGGAAGTAATCATCAAAATAATAGATTAACTGGAAACGTTTCAACGAGAAATTTACCTTTTGGAGCTTTCCCAGGGAGTGACAAGTTTAAATGATAGAGTTTTTAGAGCAAATAGAAGAACATTTTAAAAAAGAATACCCTAGAGAGGGTTGTGGTTTATTAGGAGTTGTAAAAGGTAAATTAGAGTGGTTTCCTTGTAAAAATATTTCTACAGGAACCGAAGAGTTTATTTTTGACTCTAGAGAATACTTAAAAATAGCTCAAAGATGTGATATAGTCGCCACCGTTCATAGCCACCCGGACGGAGATTGTAAACCTAGCAGTTTTGATATTAAATATTGTAATGCTACAGGTTTAAAGTATTACATTTTTAGTTACCCAAATATGGAAATGTATGAGCTAGTCCCAGAAAGTAAAACAAAAAGTTTATATGGAAGAGAGTATGAGTTTGGTACAAATGATTGCTTTGAGGCTGCTAGAGACTTTTACTTAGAAAAAGGTTTAGACATCCCAAATAGAATACCTTTTGAAGAGCATTGGTGGTTAAAAGATATTAATTATTTTTCGGAAGATTACATTAAAACATGGGATTTTAAAAAAGTAGAGACAATGAAAGAAAATGATTTTATTACTTTTTCGGTAAACTCTCCAGTACCTAATCATTGTGGAGTTTATTTAGGTGAAGATATCTTTTTTCACCACGCAGTTAATAGGTTATCTTGCAAAGAAAACTTATTTCCTTTTTGGGCACAGTATATAACAGGAGTTTACAGACATGAAGCGTAAGGTTTATTTAACAGGAGAAATGGGCGAAAAATTCGGCAGTACCTTCGAAATAGAAGGAGATAAGCTGGAAGATATTTTTAAGTGCCTGGACGTAAATAAGCCTGGTTTTAGGGAGTACTTATTAAATTGTGCAGAGCAAAAACTTGGCATCTCTCTTTTAGTAGAGGAAACTAAGATAGATGATCCTTTAGATGTTTTATTACCTCTACAGAAAGGCGATGTAACGATGGGTATTATACCTGCGGGAGCGGGTGGAGACAGTGGTGTTTTAGAAACACTAGTAGCTATCGTAATGTTTGTATTTGCTCCACAGTTAGGGGCCAGTGCCACATTCTCTGAAAAACTAGGGGTATTTATATATAAAACTATTGCTACCAATATTGCTATGAAAGGTTTACAAAAAATGCTGGCGCCTGATCCTGCCGAAGACGAAGATGAACCTACGAACTATCTATTTCAAGGTAATAGTAAAAATATTATTGAAGGAGACCCTGTACCCGTACTATACGGTGAACTAATGATACCAGGCCAAAATATAGGGGTGTATACGTATGAAGGACATACCATGTCAAATCCAGTACACAAATTAGATAATCAAAACAATATTACAGTATCAACCGAGGGGGGATAATTATGGCCTTATCATCACAAGACAAAAGAAAAGCAGCAGCTGATGCAGTATCAAAAACAAAAGATTGGTTTGCAGAAGGACAGACTAGAACTCAAGCCAGAATTATACATAATATGGATCTAATCTCTGAAGGGCCTATAGCAGGTCTTGTGGAAGGTCCGGCAAGTGTTATGTTTGATGGAATACCTTTAATGGATTCTGCTTTTGCTGCTAGTAATAATTCTTCTTCTTACAGCACACAAATTTTTCTTACTAATGGATCGAATACTGCTACTCTTAGTTCTAAAAGTGAAATAGATATAGAGTTAAGTACAAAACTAACTAAAAGCAGGCCTGTAAATATTATTAAAGGTAAAGGAAGTATAACTTGTACAACGACAGAAACTACTATAGGGGATAAGCAAGGTCTTGTTCTTACAACTACGTCGGACTTTTTTAATAGTGGTATGATAAGCGGAAAAGGTCAAGATAAACTGAATACTTATCAGTTTAACAGCTCCGAAGTAGAAGATGGACACCTGACAGGTGGTTTTGACCAATTTAAGAGCCTATATACTTTTGCAGCTGTAGTCTATACACATATAAGTGGTACAAATAATGTAGCAGGTTTAACTAGTGGACAAACCTATTATGTTGTTAAAAGAGGGGCCGACATATACCTTTGTGATACTATTCTCAAGGCTGCATCAAACTTTCGGCTTTTTGAAAGTGAGCCTCAGGATGTAAAAGATGTGATCAATATTACTACAAATGCAAATAACGCAGAATCCATACATAGTTTAAAATTACTAGCACCTATAGGAGTACCTGAACGATCAGCAATCTTACCCGCGCGTCTTAAAGGAAACCCTGCATCAGGCTATGTAGACATTGAAGGGGTAATACATAGTATTGCATCAGCTAGATCTGCCACATGGCTACCAAGTGATGGTAATGGAAGTACATCTTTTTTACCCCCTACAGGTAGTTATACCTTAGAGATAGATGACGAAGTAAGCCTAAATGTAACTAAACCTGTAGAGATTAATTCTGGTTTAACTGCGGGAGGCCTTGTTATGGCAGGAGCAGGTACCGAAACTTACCGAACTGGAGGTAGGCATAGCAAAAACTATCAAGGTGCTCCTGATAATATAAAATGGGCTTTTGATCCGGGAGAAGGTAGAGCAGAGTTTCCTTTCTCTACTGGTTTAACGGATGGAGGGGTATTAGCGTCTGGAACAGGTGTAAATGTAAAAAGTAGTTTTGTAAATGTAGGAGGTTCTGAGATACATGGATATACTTATATAGGGTACTTCAGACCTCCTAGCTCGGGTCAATACGAATTTAAACTAACTAGTAAAGCATACGCTTTTTTATGGTTAGGGGAGGAGTGTACCGATCGAGGAACTTTTAGACTTCACCACAGACAAATAGCATTTACTAAACCGGCTACCAACGGGGGAAGACGAAGCAGTGGTAAACCTGGAAAATCTCCTGTGACTTCTAAAAAGATATATTTGCAGAAAGACCAATATTATCCTATTCGTTTTTGTTTTTATAAAGCCGACAATCTTAAACTTGAATGGAGAAAGCATGGTGATTCTTTTTCTACAGATTTATCTTCACATTTTTATACTCCTGATAATAGAGACTGGCAAAATATAAATAATGTTAGATTAAAGTATAACTGGGGCGGGGCCACAGGAACTTACGACTTTAATATAGGAGAAGCATTTGTAGATGGAGAAACTGCTAATCCCAATATAGATTCCTTTAGTAATTTAACAAACTCAAATTTTAAAGGGGGTTCGGTAGAATTTAGGGTAGGCAATCGCATACAAAAAACACTTGCAGGAGATATAGCTGCAGCAATTACAGCAACTCCTACACCGGCCGCAGAGTTAAAACAACACGAAGACTTTGTAGTTGACCCTAATAGTACAAAAACAGAACATGAGGGTGTAGAAGATACTATTATTCAAGCATCTTCCACTACGGGACTTAACCTTACTTTAGCTCAAATAAGACAGGCTGATAAAGTAAGACTAACTTTTGATTATCCAAATGGATTATATCATAGAACTAAAAAGAAAGGGCATATAGGTAGCGGATATGCTAAATATAGAGTATTTTTACAATTAAAAGATACTGATCAAACTAGTTTTAATCCTGAAAAATTTGAAATTGCTAGTATGCTAGCCCATGGAGGAGATACAGAAGATTCGTTTACGGCCCAGCATGATATAAACGTAGCTAAGTTTGCCCCTTTTGATGATTTTAAGATTATTATACAAAGAATGACTTGTGACACGGGAGATGCTTATGCGGGGGCTTCTAATACTAAAATAGGCAGACAGGATGGTTGGGCAAATCATTTTGCTACTTCTAATATAGGTGCGTGTACCACTTTTATCCTAGAAAAAACAACTTTTCCTTATAGCGCGCTTGCAAAAACTACTTTCAGTACTCAAGAATTTACTCAGATGCCTCAAGTAACCTATCATGTTAGAGGCATGAAGGTAAGCGTACCACATAATTATATGACTCGAGAAGAAGTTTCTTCAGGAATAGCAAACTATAATAGAAATAGTAATGGTACTAATAGTGGAAGCTACGTAAACTGGGATGGCTCTTTTAGAGATACGAAGGTATATACAAATAACCCTGCTTGGGTATTCTACGATATAGTTACGAATAATAGGTATGGCTTAGGAGATTTTGTAAATGCCGATGATTTAGATAAATATGCGTTATATAGAATTGCAAGATACTGTGATGAGTTAGTATCTAATGGGCAAGGAGGCCTCGAACCTAGGTTTACTTGTAATCTATATCTTACTAGACCTGTTGACTGTTACAAATTACTAAAAGATATGGCTACAATATTTAGAGGTATTATTTATTGGCATAATAATAAAATTACTCCTGTAATAGATATGCCAAAGGATCCTATATATAATTTCTCTAAAGCAAATATAATAAATGGTAATATTAAATATGAAACAACAGGTAGTAAAACTAGAGCTAATCAAGTAGTTGTTACTTGGAACAATCCAGCAAATCAGTTTAAACTAGAAGCATTACTTGTAGAGGATAGAAAGAATATAATAAAAACAGGAAAAGCTTTATCTGAAAAAGCAGTAGCATTTGGATGTACTAGCGAAACTCAGGCCCGTAGATATGGATATTGGAAATTATGGACCGCAGCAAATCAAACTCGAATAGCATCATTTGAAGCTTCAATAGAAGGTAATTTTTTGTCTCCAGGAGATATAATAAATATATCCGACCCTTCAATGGCTCCATCAAGAAAAAGATTAGCGGGTAGAATATCATCTACTAATACAGCTACAACCCTTAGTACAACAAATATTCCTTTAGATAGTGAAGTATACCTAGACCCTGCCAATACTTATAAACTTTCTATATTGTTACCTACAGGAGGTGCGTTACTATCCATGGATACTGCTAATACAGCAATAGTTATTACAGACAACCTAGGCAATGAAACGAGCTATTATGCGGGAGACTTTATACAAAAAGCTTGGTATTATAACAACGGGTCGTATACTTATGGTATTTTAGATACTGAAGAGAAAGCTACTAATTGTAAAACAAATCAAAGTGGAGAGTCTTTAATACTATCTTGGTCTGAGCACAGTATGATACAAACAAAAGATATAACACTTCCGGGAGGCCACTCTGCATCAACCCCCTTAAGTTTTGTAACTGTGTCCTCAGCTTTTGTTGAAATACCAAAAATAGATAGTGTATGGATTATAGAAGAAACATCTCCCGAAGGAAATACCACTCTAAATAGTGCTAAGCAATATAAGATTATGTCACTTGCTGAGGGTAGTAATGGAGGCGTATCTATAACTGCTGTAGAACATTTTAATGAAAAATTCTATGATATAGAAAATGAAGGAGATTTTACATCTCCATTAGAGGTAAGTGTGCCTACGCTAGAAGGCGAGAGAAGTTCTTCAGGAATTGGTAGTCTTGAAGTACTGCCTGTTGAAACCTCCCAAGGGCAAGGTTCCGTACTTGCCGCCCCTAAAAAACCCTCTCCAGTTAAAGATTTATTCTTTAAGATAACGTAAGGAATTAAAAATAAGATGTCAAGACAAATAGTAGTATCTTGGGAACACCCTACAACCGAAAAAGATGTTATTGCAGATAATATTGTAAAATACGTCGTGCGTACTGATTTTAACGGAGAGAATAATTTCTATAGAGAAGTTGAAGCTCCTGCTAACTCCCTAACATATAATAACATAGATGCTGGATTTTATACGGTTGAGATTGAAGCTGTTTCAGATATAGGTAGAAAATCTGCAATGTACGCAGAAACTATAGAGGTTAAAGAGATAAAAGGATCTTCCGATGATTCTAGAACTATAGGAGGCGTATCTTTAGGAGGTTCTATAAGTTGCCCAACATTTTTTAGAGGTACAGGAGATGCTTTTGTATTTTATATACAGCAGCATGATTGGACTTTTAAACCTTCCGGAAAAGACTCTATAGCTGCTACAAACTTTTCAGGTATCGAAGATACTTATAAACAACCTTTAAATAATTTACCTATATTATCAAATTTAGAAATTACAGAATCTGCAGAGATCTCAGGAATTTTACCTTCTGCACATTATATATTATTGAGCGCAGACGATAGTATAGATAAATTAAGACTTATAAAACTAGAGACAAGACATAAAGATTTTTTTTGGTATGATGCAGGAACAGGCGAAAAGTCTGACTTTGTAGGACAATCAAATTCTTCTTACGGAGTAGCCTTAACAGGTACAATAAGCGTAGCAGGTTCAACTGTTACCGGAAATAATACGAATTTTTTAGGTGAGCTAATAGAAGGCGATACTATATTCTCCACACAACATGCCAATGACTCTTTTTATATAGGTAAAGTATCTCAAATTATATCAAAAACAGAATTAAAAATAGCTAGCCCTGAAAAGGTTGAGTATATAGAAGATAATACCTTTGGAAGAGTAAATCTTAGAATAGATCCCTTGCAAGATAGTATAATTGCAAGAGTTTATAAAACAGGACAAAATACATACGAACATGAGTTAATGACTACGTTAGACACTACCCTAGTTCCTTCGTTGTCTCCTACCTCACAATCTTCTACTATAATAGCTCATTTTACTTTTGATAGTATGATTAATAATAAAGTAGTAGGAGTTAATAAAAAAGTTTCTAATTTTGTTGCTGAAGTCGTAGGCCCAGGCGCACTTATAACTAGTGAATCCCCTATAGGTAATGCAATACTACTAGACGGCTCTCAATATGTTAGACTTTTACGAGATAATTTTGCGTACCGCCACACAAATAACTCAGGAGGGGATTTTGTGATGTGGTTCAGATCAGATTCTACTAGCGGGGAAAATGATGCTATATTAATAGGTAGAAAAAATCTCTGGTCTTTACAGTTAAATCAAAGTGGTTCCGGCGATCAAACAATATCTTTAGTAGATGAAACTACAAGCAGTACTCTCATGTCCTCTATAGTTTCACAAGGCGCTTGGCACCAGGTAGCCCTGTCTACGGATGACTATACACAAGAAAATAGATATAAAGCATACTTATATATTGACAGAATTCCTATTGCATCTCTTGATGAAGATTCTGTTTTATTACCTAATGACTCATCAGAGCCTGATGGAAATATACTACTCAAACCTTTAACAATAGGTGGTTGGGCTAGTGGAAATAACGGCTTCGTAGGTGCTTTCACTGACGTTTGGCTTGCAAATCGAAGTTTTTCGGACTCAGAGATAGGTAGTCTTTGGAGTAGGCAAGGTACTGAGAACTCTTCTTCTGGTCGTCCCTTTAAAATGGGTGAAGGAATAAATTCTATACAAATAGATGAAAATGGTATAGTTGTTGGGGGTACTGATACTTCTGATTCTCCGTTTTCTGTTACAACAGGTGGTGCTATTGATGCAACTTCAGGAGAAGTAGCGGGATGGAAGTTAAGTGCAAGTTCTATATATAGTGGAACTAGACCCTATACTTCTCAATTTTCTGCATGTTCAGGAATTACTCTTAGAAAAACTGGGTCAATTCATGCTAAGAATTTTTATATAGATAATGATGGCGATGCTTTTTTCAAGGGAAATATTAGTGCTTGCTCCGGACAGATAGGAGGGTGGCAAATACACGAAGAAGGGCTGTTCAGTTCTAATTTATCTTTTGCATCTAATGAAAATATAACTGCTAGCGGGTTTTTAAATAATAATGGTATTGTTATTCATAATCAAGGGTCTTTACACTCTCGTAATTTTTTCATTAATTCAGATGGTACTTCGTCGTTTTCTGGAGATATTAGTGGAGCTACAGGTACTTTTAGCGGGGGAGCCGGCGAAGGCACAATAACAGGTTCAGAAATACAGGATGGCTCTGTAGATGCAAATGAATTAGCCTCAGAAGGTATCGCAGGCTATAATATTAGCCCTAGAGGTACTATTGCGGTATTCAATAGAACTGGAGCAGGTAATATAATTCCTTCCAGTTATGCCGCCTTAGACGGAGCAGACTCTAATTTTAGAATATATGCCGGTAATGATAATCCTAGATTAGCGCCTTTTCGAGTGAGCAAAGAAGGTCAAATAACGGCAGATAATTTACAACTATTTGACTCAAATAATAATATATACTTTGACTCTAATACTGGAGGATTTACACCTTCTGCTATTACTCAATTTGCAAGAAATTTTAGTACACCTATTTCAACAGCCAGTGATTTGTTTACAGGAAATGTAGATAAAACTGATGCTACTACTTTTCAGGAGTTGGTTTTAACAGCAAGTACTGAATTAGTAACTTCTCTATCCATACCCACTACAAAAATGTCTAGTAAAGTATCTGAAGAATACTTTGGAAATAGGAGTAACCCTTTAACTATTACAGTAGATGTATCAACCCTTGCAGCCTCCGGACAAACCAACTTAACTAGAGCCTCTAGTATAAAGAAACCTGGAGGGGATGCTTTAGATAGGGCAGTAAAAGTGGGAGAGCTTGTACGTTTAAATTTAGAAAATACTGTTTCAGGTATGAACCTTACAAGTGTGACAGGAGCTATTAATGGCCTTACAGGCTCTGCCTTTACATCTAACTATACAATACCAGGACCTTCTAAGTTTGGGTATTTACTCTTTGAAATCAATGGAGGAAGCGTAGATTTTACCTTTAATATTAACTCTAACGATACTGCTAATATTGTTATGGATGCTGAAACATCTGCACATATTTCAGCAAAGCCAGATACCGAAGCAACAGCTTTAGCAAACATACCTAATACTGTCACTTTCGGACTAAATAGAAGTACCGGATCAGCAGAAGCGGCGGCAACTCAAGTAATAGCTC
>Ga0181377_1000130_pt1 | contig 29274 bp, 32 predicted proteins | sample LowvirmetaG_9_FD_130160 | JGI IMG/M metagenome (GOLD analysis project Ga0181377, IMG submission 130160) | Marine viral communities from the Subarctic Pacific Ocean - Lowphox_13 viral metaG | ecosystem: Environmental > Aquatic > Marine > Oceanic | place: Subarctic Pacific Ocean | collected...
GTTTAGCTTCATGCTTACCTAATAATTGCTGCATGGCCTTTAAAACTTGAGCAACACCTTCCTCTTTATTGTCTATCTTAGATAATAAATACTTGTATTTTAGTTCAATAGCGTCAGCCCTTTGTTTCAATACAGGAACCTCTTTACTTAGATTATCAATATTTTCTTTAGCACTATTAAGCATGTACCCACCAGCTAGTCCAACCACCAAAAGCACAGCAACTGATATTGAAACTATTTTCTCTTTATCCATATTACTTCACACAGCATCACTTCTTTTTAATCTTGGTTTTCTTTTTAGTAACCTTATAAACTTTCTTTTTAATAGGCGTAACTTTTTTCTTAGCTTTATATTTTTTACGTTGAATGGTATTCATGTTAATAGCGATATACTTTTTTGTGTAGGACTATTCCTACTAGATTATTCTTAGTGACTAAAATTGGATCAGCTTTACGGTTTCCGTCGCCTTCAATAATCCAACCCTTATCTGTTTTTATTCTTAGTCGATGCAGTACAAGTCCTCCACTGTACCGATAAACTACAAAATCATTTTTGCTTAAATCATTGTAATTTACTTTTGCAATTACAGTGTAACCCTTCTTGAAGAACCCTGACAGTGAATTAGAGAAACCAGAAGTTTTTATGACTCTAGCCTCTCCCCCGTAAAATTCTAAGTATAGTTCTGCCTGAGACTTTGCTTCATCCCTGCTCTCGCATTGAATGTTATCTAAGCCAGTAGCTACAAAATAATAGGACCAACAACCATATATGACTGCTGTTGATAGTAGAAATGAAACGTATTTATACATGTCAATAAATCTAATTTTTAATAGTTTCCTTTGCTGCCTCGATCTGTTCCAGCGTAAATGTGACCACCAGCTCTAAATACTCGCCGTATGTCTCGCTTGGCACTGCGCCTGATACTTCTAACGTCTCCATGTCAAAATCGTTAAATACAAAATCGCTAGGGAAAGTGTCTGGCTCGTGAGGCACCGTCCACTCGCAATTAGATTTACGAAAGTAAAAACCTTGTTCATTTATCTTTGATAATTCCATTATTATATTCGTTGAGTTAATACTGAGATTGCAAAGTCGGCAGTATCTGTAGGAGTTGAAGTAACTATAGCTGTATCATCAGCAGAACCATCAGATCTTTTAACCTCAACATTAGATCCAGTAGTAATAAGCTTGATTCTGCGCTTAGTTAAATCTTGCGCGCCGCTGGCTGCATAGAATCTGCCACCCACTGATACGCCTGTGATCACTTCATTTTCTGGAAGTATATCTGCATTTTCGATCAAGTAGCTGCCCCCTGTGCCGTCGGCGTGATCGTCTCTGAATGAGTGCAGGTCTTTTTGCTTCAAATGCCTGAATCCCTGTACGACGCCTGACTCGTTGGCCATTGCGTCGTTGCGGTTGCCGCTAATGTCTTTTAGCTGTCGGCAGTCGTCATCTAATGGCAAGGTTACTATCGAGCCCACCAAAACAAAAGATATTTCAGTTATTGTATTGGTAGATGCAGAATCGTTTACTATTTTAAGACTAGTGCTAGTCGATGTAATTTGAAATGTTCCAAAACCTGATGCCAAAACAGATCCAGTCTGTGATTGAATTTCTATTTGTCCAGCTGTAACTGAACCTGATAAAGTAACGTAATATTTTTTTCCGTATTCCAAAGCATTATTATATTCGATATAACTATTATTGGTGCCGTCAGTTGTAAATGTTGTACTACTTGTAATTGATGAACCGTTTAATCCGTCTACCCAATTGGATTGCAGATCGTTGTAATTAAAAACATCACCCCCCCGCCGATACTCATGATTCGCAGCGAGCCACGGTTGCAGCCCTTGCTGGTATAGCTCGGAGGCTTGGGTTGCGGTTAGTGCGGTGTTGAATATGGCAAAATCAGACGAAGTAACGGCGTAGTATTTGCAGGGGTTTGTATTATTTAATCCTAAATCAATGCCAGCCGATGAACTTATATCTACACTACCATGTAAGCTTCCGTTTATGTATAAAGTAGCATTATTATTTCTATCTAATGACAGACAAAAATCAATAACTTCACCCTTTGGTACACCTGTAATTGTATACTCCACTGAAGTAGATGAGTTAACAAAAAATATAGATAAAGTTTGATTAGAACGCATCCAAAGAGTCATTGTATTACTTCCACTAAAATTTAGATAAAATAACTCAGTAAATACGTCATATTTAAATTTTGATTTAAATGTAATATCATTAGTACCTAAATCCATTTGTGATAAATAAATAAATCCTCCAGAAACCCCACCCGAAAACTCTCTGCGGTTGTCAGCGGCCTCACCGAGCACTGTTCCAGAGGCTCCCGTGGCTCCCGTAGGTCCAGTTGCTCCTTGAGGTCCAGTTGCTCCTGCAGGACCTTGGATTCCTTGGGGTCCTGTGGCTCCCGTGGCTCCCGTGGCTCCCGTATCTCCTTTTGCAGAAGATAGGTCCCAAATAGATGGGCTAGAAGAAGGGATTGTTCCTGCACTTGATGCAGATAATGCTGTATAACTGCTACCTTGATACGAAACAACATCCATTGCCTCGTAAACTGTATTTGAATCCCAAGCCCCTTTGAAATCTGGGCGTACTTTACCAATATTAATTGTAGGCATGATATTAAATTGTGACTATTAGTTCTCCGTTACTATTAATGTTAAAATCGTTTGAATCAGCTTCTCCGTAGTGCTCAATACTTAATGTACCGTCAGATCCAATTGTAAATCTACCAAATGAAAGTGGAAACGAGGCCCCACCTGCAGGACCTTGAACACCTTGAACACCTTGGGTTCCTTGAGGACCTTGGTTACCTACTGGTCCTTGTGTTCCTACTGGTCCTTGGTTACCTGTGGTTCCTTGTTCTCCTGCAGGTCCTTGGGGTCCTTGAGGCCCAATGACCCCATTAAGTTCTAAAATAGTTTCATTAATAACTTTTCCTTGGAAAGCCGATAATGGACGATCTTCTAGTTCCGAGTTTAAATCATTAACTGTGTCGGCATACTTAATATAGTCAGTAGCAACCATATCAATATAATCAGCGTCAGGCATAACCCGAAGGTTGCCGTTACCGTCAAAACCAAGAGTCGTATTTAGATTATCTGAAACTGGATCCATTTCAGGATTAATCTTAGTTTCAGGAAACCGAATTGTGTGGTTTAAACGTTCCTTGATCCAAGCAACCGCCAGTGTTAATCTATCTAACTGAGCTTCAAGAGCATTAGGTAAAAATGACGTATCTCTGCTGTAATTGAGTGGTTGCTCAACTTCGGAATCAACAAGTATAAGTACTTGAGCAAACTCAGAAGTGTAGTTTAAAGTCAGTACAGTTCGAGCTGTATTAAATGACCAATTCTCTGATCCAATCAAAGAAGTTGTGCCTGCAGATGTAACACCATAAACGGAAACATCGGAATCTTTAAGTGTTTTTCCAATCGGAGTTATTTGCTGTGGAGAAACTGCTGTAGCCGTATAGGTTACAAGTTTCCTTAAATCTATTTGATTACTTTGAACAGCCATACCTCTTAATAACTATCTAAGAGAAATATGTCAAGTAATAGGATTAGTCGATCAAAAAATCTGTACCCCAATTGGACTCTAAATACACACGAGTCTGATCATAATGTTTACCAATAGATTCATCTGCAACATGAGCCAAGGCTCCAACCAAAGCAGGTCCCAATATAGGGACATTGCCACCATATAAAGCTTTGGCATCATAGATTGCAGAACCTGCTCCTTCGGAAAATAGCGATGCAACTGAATTACCTATAGTTCTAGGGAGTGGCGCTAAGGTTGAATCAAAGTCTCCTGTTGCTGTTTCAAGTAAAGGTTCAAGAACACCTAGAGCTCCTGATTGTTGTAACACTCTAGCAGTAGTGTCCAAATTAATATCCCAAGGCATCATTGGTTCCCGAAGCTTGGCAATATCCTTAATAGCTGTAGAGACATACGAAATACCTAACATGGAGCCAGCATATACCAGCATACGCATGCCACTAATCTGTCCAGTGGTCCAAGGGTTGTCTCCCTTAGCATTAACAAACAAGTTACGGGCAACCATACGATTCATGGCTAGTGGGAAACTAGCATACTGAAACAGAGTCCGTACAGCTTCCCCTTCCCAAGTCCCAGCACGTAATCCGAATCGAACTAAAGATTGAGTCGATGCGTCTGGAAGCAGTACAGCTTCATCCATGTAATGAGTCATAAACTCCAACATCTTACTGTGCAGATTGTTGGACTTAATACTAGAAGCTCCCAATCTATCTACACCATTAATGTCTTCAACAGAGTCTGCTAGCTCTTTCAAATCTGCTTTAGTTATTCCAAAGGATTCCATGGATAACAGTGTGTGTGGGTTCCAATCACCTGATCTAGCTTGTTTTGCTAGACTCTCTGTCATAACATCCAAGAAAGCGTCTCGCATAATACCTGTCCAGAAATTTAAGCCATTCAAAGAAAACATAGCATCCGATGCTTTACTTAAAAAAGATCTATCGGTACCTTCCCCTAATGTTAAACGACCAGCAGCAGAGTTCATAATAGCATCAAGAGAGGCACCTGATCCATCGTAGAAAGCTCTAATGTTTGCATCCGAACCTTGGAATCTACGAGACGCAGCAATCTTTACTCGGCTGAGTAAGTCTTTCATGTTTGTCTTAGCCCCCAATTGATCTAAGTTCATCAAAGCAATTGGTAAATCAGTAATTGCTGAAGCTGTAGACATGGGCAGATACACTAAATTAGAAAATCTGCGAAAGTCCTTAAATTTCTCGGACATATCTGCATTGATCGGATCATCAAGTTCTCCTGCCAACATGCGTACTGTATTACGTACTCGCTGAACAGATCCAAATGCAGCATCTACGACACCTGTAGATTCAATATTAAATCCATTAGACCGAAGAATGTTGTCGAAGTTAGCTAAGGGCTTAGGTCCCAATGTTTCAACTACAGAAATCATTTCTGAGCGTCTACGAATCTGATCTTGCAGCAATCTACCTAAAGACTGGTCACCAGAAAACTCTTTAATGACTTCAAACTCTCGGCCTTCCAAGATATGTACTTTCCTAGAATGAGAAAAGAATTTAGCTAAGTCTTGAGACCAATGATCCACTGGATCCTTGGGAGATGTAATATCATAAAACCACTGTTCAATAAAGCTGTCTTTATCAAAAGGTACTGGTTCATCTGGAGCTCCTTTTACTTTCTTAGAAGTGGTAGGCATAATGTACCCATGAGCCATTTCAGTCTTATCCCAATCAATTACTTCAAGCAATCGAGATCGAAAGTTGTCGTACCCCATTTTTGTAACCACCCGATTATTCCAAGTGGGCGTTAAGCCTAAATGATCATCACGTAATCTAATACCAGCACCATGCTTGTTAAGATTTGCTACTTGGGCATGTAATGTGTTTTTTACAGCTTCCGCTACATCAGTAAATGCAGCCTTGGATTCCCCTGACCATCGTTCAGGAGTATTACCGTATCTGTAATACATCAGAATATCTTCAATAAAGGCTTCAGAGGCTTCTGCTTTGGGTTTACCCTCCCAATTGTCTTTAATAACTTTAGGAAGCTTAATGAAGTCTGAAACATCTCCATCAAATAAATCAATCAGCTTATGCTTTGCAAGAACACTACGAATACCTGAAATATCTTTTACAATCTGAGATTTTTGAAGAGAAGCAATAGATCCACGTCCTAAATTAACACCTTTACGGGCACGACCATCAACAAACTTTTTGATTATCTTTAAAGCTTGTTCCTTAGATTTATTTTTCAGGTACTTACTTTTTTTACTGAATCTGTTTGTTGCATTGTAATTAGCAATCTCCCGAAGAATAGCTGTACGCTCAGTTTCAATGGCCCAATCAATCAATTGTTGCTTAGCTTCACTCTGAGATATATTTGCAGACTCTACTTCAGCTAGTAGCTGATTTGCACGTATGTAAGCTTCTTCACCTACTTCTTCAATTTTAACTGAATCAATATCTAATGTATCAAATACTTCATCTACTTTTCCAGTAATGATCTCAGTTCTGTACTTAAAGTTTCGAGCAACCCTAAAGTAAGGTAACTTTATAAAACTTCTAGCTGATTCTACCCACTCTCCCACAGGTACTTTGTCTCTAAATAACAAAGACGATTGCTCAGAACCCACGGATTTACTGATTGATTGTTCAGTAGATTCTCTTAATGGAGTAGATGCAGGTAAAGCTCTTTCTTTTAAAGCATCAAACTCAGCAGCATCTTCTTGTATTTTACGTTGCTTCTCAGTAATGATCGCCTGATCCAGTTGCTTCTCTAATCGAGCAGTGTCTTTTTCAACTGATTGAAGATTGTATGGAGGCTTGGCTTCTTTGACTTCCTTATCTATCTTATTCTTGATATTCTCTGAAGGCTTGAATCTACCCCCAACTTTCTTACCATCTATAATTGTACCTGCAGGATATCTTTTTGAAGGCTTAGGATATCTTTTTGAAGGCTTAGAAATATCTTTGTAATTAAAAACAGTGTCTTCGTCTGGTTCCCATCCGTCTCCATATCTTCCATCACTCTTTCTTCCGTCTACAGGAAGTACATCTACAGCATCTCTAAGTATTGCATCTCTGGGTGTGGATATGGTATCTAAACCCTCTATTTTTGTGATTCCATGAGCGTGCATAGCAGCGTGAGCTCCTACAAACTCTTCAAGATTATTTGTTAAATATTTCTTTTGTGTTGCACCTTCTTCAGGAAGATCAGCTAGAATATAATGTAATTCATCAAAATTACCTTTAAGTCGTTGAGTTAGTGTTTTTAATTCTCTAATAGCTTCCAGTTCTTTTCCTACATAAGGGTCTGGGTCTAGTTTCCTAAAATAATGATCTTTCCATTTTTTTATTGTAGAAGTATTCATACCCTCGATTACATCTTTGGGTATTTTTCCATATTTCTCTTCTATTGAAGTTTTTATATGTGGAGAAAAATCTGGTTCCTCTGGAACAACCTCATCTGCATATTGTTTCAATTGTGGAGTAAGTTCTTCTGGAACGAGTTTAGTTTTTATATTAGATACAACCTCATCTGCTTTATCTACATATTGTTTCAATTGTGAAGGAAGTTTATTTGACTCCCCTTTAACAACAGAATCAACGATTGCTTCTAATTCAGATTGTTGCTTGATTCTTCCAACATTAACTGGAAATTCTTTTTCCAATGGAATAATTGTCTTTAATGTCCGAAGCCAGATGTCAGACTCATTGTTGTAAAAGAAATCTTTAAGTTCTTTTTGAGCTTCAGGATTAGTTAAATAATCGTCTTCACTAAGGTTTAAGATTCTTTCTATATTCTTTTGATCAGAAATCTTGGCTCCAAGATCCCCTGAATACTCTGCATCATATTTGGCAACATGTTTAACAACACTCTGTAAGTCACCAATGGCTGCAAAATTCTCCAACGCTTTGCGATCAATAGCATCTTGTCTAAATGCTCTAGCTGTAGCATTTATCTTCATAGCATAAGGAGTGGCAAGAATACCCCCAAAGGCAGTGCCAAAAGTTGAGTCAGCAACAAAATCAAAAGAACCATAGTCTCTACCCTGATTATGTGACATATACCATACAGCAGAGTTTTCAGCAATTTGCTGGGCAGCACCTATCTTGGATAACTGATATACATTTCCAAGTAAGGAAGTTTCACCTTTTGCTGTGTTCTTTAAAATAGTGTCTACCGTTTTTGTTCTATCTAAAATAGATTTTGTCTGTGCAATACTTCGTCCAGTTCTAGCAGCCGTATGTGCAGTCTTAGCTATTTTTGCCACAGCACTATAAGGTATCAACATAAGCGGAGCGTCAACCAATGTACCAACACCCATACCAGACGCAAAATTAGCTACGGAGTTTCCATCCTGAGACATGCGAGCATACGCAGCTCTGTCTGTTTTATATTTTCTACGTAGTTCGTACTGTTCCTTTGTTAGCCCTTCTTCAAAAGGAACCCAAAGAGGTCCTAACAAATTTTCAAGATCATCCTCTCCGTATATAGAATTAAAAGCTTCCTTGGTCAGTGGCTCACTGTCTGAAAATAAACCTGCAGAAACCTCTTTTAACTTAGCTCCTGCTGTGCCTACAAAAGAATCCTGAATGGCTAAGTTAGCGGAACCAACAGCACCATAAAAAGTACCAAAGTTTACATGTATCTTAGGGTTAACTTTTGACTGGTACTCTGCTGTGTTTTTAAGTTTTTCCGTAAACATAGTTATTTATTATAAATTTAAATGTTGCATCATCCAAATGTCAGATACTGATAGATCTTTTCTCCATTTGCTGTGCAGTTCCATCTTATCTTTACGAGTATATCTTATTGATTTATCTCGTTTCAGATCAGGTTCCCATGAATTTATAAAATTCATCTCTTGAACTTTTTCATTAGTAGATAAAGCTTCTAATTCATTTTCACCCACATATACAACTGCATTATATTGGTCAGTAAGATTCTGATATTGATTGTACTTACTGTTCCAAATTTGAATAGATCTTACATCCGAACTTCCTTGAGACATAACCATAGGGTTTAACCTTAAAATCTTTTTACCAGATATGTTCCCTGTAGTTAAGAATTTAAATCTATCTTCAGGAGAAACATACTCTTTTAATTTTTCGATTACGTCGTCATAGGATCTTTTGACCATAAGAAATGCAGTTGTTTCTTCTGAGGGATGAATTTCCAAATTTTTATCGTAAGTGGATAACAGATCCACTATATCTACTCCTTTAGATTCTATGAGATTAAGTGCATTATAAAATCTAACATCAGCATGCTCTTCTTTTGTAAGTCGGCCATTATTTAAGAAATCTAAATAATTCCAAGGAGCACCAATGTAACTTTGATCATTAGTTTTATTCCAGATAACTTGTGATTCACCAAAAGAATCTCTAACTACTGTCATATCTTGAGCCAAAATTTTATCCACAACTCTTGAAACCTCTTCAGGTCTGGAAGTTGGATTAGCTAAGATATGTTGAGCAGCTACACCTCTGACATATGATTGTAAAAACAGACTGGTAGATCTTAAACCACCTTCATCAGCAGCATCTGTAACTTGCTTAGCAAAACTGTAGCTTGTCTCATAATTAAAAATATCACGAATAGATTCAGAAAATAAACTAGACTTACCTGACCAAAGAGGTCCTAACAACTTTTTAAGACCGCTTTCTGAACTTGTTTCCATACCTAATTTAAGTCTATCAACCAATATTGTTGGATCAGCTACAGACCTACGCTGAGCCTCAGCAACTAACCCTACAAATTGAAAGTCCTCATTATCTAACCCTTGAGCATAAGATGCAAAATCTGTCATCTTATCGGGACCCCAAAAATTAGTAAACATGTTTGACACCTTAATTATATCTTCAGCTGTGGAATCTTCTGTTATCATTTGGTTAATTAAATGAGAACCTTCAAATACAGTTCGATCTTTACCTACAGGTGTAGGGCTTTGCTTATACGTTTCATCTAACCAACCCTCTCGAACAAATACTAGATCTGAGAGTAGTAATTTTGCTTGCTGGGGTGCTGATTTAAGTATATCAGGTTGCTCAGTTAGTATCTGACCCCAATCTCCAAATTTAGCTTGGTTTTCATTAGCTTTTTCACCTACCTTTTGAACGTAATTTGCAAGCTTAGTAAGTTGGCTACTATCAAAAGAACCTTTATTGTAGAAACCTTTTAATAGTTCAGAATCATTAAAATACTCAATAGGTGATGACTCTGGGTTATTACGTATCCAAGAAATCATTTCAGAAATTATATCTGGAGCACCTAATTTACTAAACAGATGAACAAAGCGAGCTTTAGGTTCATCTACATCTATTAACTGAGCAGATAAATTTGATAAATTATTCCTATATTCTGAAGTAGGTGTAGAGCCATTAGACATCATGTTAGCTGCTTCATGATATTTACTATTCAATGCAGACACAGCAGCGGAATCAGGTTTCCCTATTTCCTTCTGCATTTTAAGCAGATTCTTAGTAGCATACTTTAAAGCATCTTCACCGTATAAATCTTTGTTCTCGTCTAATTGAGCAAACAAGGAATCAATGCTTGCTTTGGTATTATGGATATTACCTGAACGAGATTGACCCATGACAAACAGATCAATGAAATCTGTTAAATGTTTATCTCTAATTTTTGCAGCTCCTTTATTTAACACAGGAGAACTTCCACCTTGCATTACAGGGCTTTCAACAGCTAATTTGTGAACTTCAACAAGATTTGAAAAATCTCCAGAGTGTATATCTTCACCTGTACCTAATTTAGAATTACTGTTTTTTATAATATCTGAAGCTGCTTCATGGTTGTTTGTAATTTCAGACAAACTCTGTCCCACAGCAATCTTTGACTGCAATTTTAAATCATACCCAGCGTGAGTGGATCTAAGGTTTCCTAGTATATTATCAGATGTATTGGGTTCTAATTCAGGGTCTTTATCCACAGCCCTGTAGTTAGATGAATTTGGATCCACAGAACCCAACCAATCATTAAGATTTTCTCTTAGTTCATTAACTTTGTCCCATTGGCCAAGTTCTACAGCCGTATCTATATCTGCAGTGTGTTTATCCAGTTCTTGATTCATCCTAGAAGCTACTCGCTTCCCTACAGATTTCTGTATCTGTGCTTTACGAGTCTTAAGTACATTGCCAATGTGGGCAGAAGAATCTGCAACAGTCTTTAATGATCTGGAAACAGCACCTAATCCACCATCAGAAGTTGGCATACCTACACCATAAGATGCAGCAGATGCCATTTGAGTCTTTTGTGTCTGTGAAGATAATCTAATCATTAATTAGTCTTAGGTTATTTAATTTGTGAGCCATAAGCACCAGCTTGAGCAAAGGAACCCATAGCAGAAGCAATACCCCCAATCTTAGTAGCTTTGGCCTGACCTCTTAGGCTGCTTGCCTGATAAGCCCCTTCTGATAATGTCAATGAACTTTGGTAGGCTCCTTCTTCTAACGATCTTTCTTTCTGTATACCTTGAAGGTATGCTTGAGACTTAAATTCATACGATCTTTGTTTAAATTGAGACAAAGCATCCAATGTTTTTTCTTCTTCCAACATTAAATCGGATTTCAATGTATCAGAAAAAGAGTAGTTAAATACACCAGATTTGGCTCCTGCTGCTTCTTTCTGAGCAGACAATCTTCTTAGTTCATCATCTCGTTCCTGCAACATACGCTGCATTTGAGCGTTGTTATCTGCTTTATTAAACTGAGACACAGATTGCTGGTATGCAGCATCCTGAGATTGAGCTACAGCGTTATTAAATGCTATCTTAGAGTTAGCTTCCGCACGAAGCTCTGCAGCCGTAGCCTGTTGCTTCATCTGAGCAGCCTGTCTCTGGGCACCCATATAAGCAACTGCACCCGAAGCTGCTGCTGATACTGCTGATACAACTAGAGCTATTTCTCCCATTAATTTACGCTTATTTTGTAGTTAATTGACACAATATTCAAGGGATAAGGTTCTAACTGTCGTATGATAGGGTCATTGGATGTATTATAAACAGATGAAGTAAGTAGTTGTTTATCAGTAAAACCAGTATACAATGCTGGAGATTCACCCATAGTAGTAGAAGCACTCTCCATGCCTCTAAAACTATCAATGTTGTCTCCCAATTGAATATCATACCCCATACTTTTGTACAAGTATAATTTTATTTCAGCAACTCTAATATCCTCACCGTATATAGTTCCGCCAAAACCCTCGTAAGCCAGTGGTAAAGGTTGAATCTCTCCTGTGTATTTAATACCTATCAAAGCATATTTATTGCAGGATATGCCATCAGGAAGTTGAACAAAATTATTAACAACATCTAGTTCACCTAAATAAACACCATCAATAATAGTATCTAGTTTAGATAACCCTTGTAAGTGTGTTGGTACAGGAATTGTTTCTTGTGCCAAATAACCTAAAGAGGGGTAGCGAACACTGGAATCTAGGTAACTTAGATTTGGCTTAAAATTATCTGATTCAGTGTCGGTAAATACTTCAGACAAAGCTTCCATGGTTCTGACACCATTACGTTCAACTACAACAAATAGTTGATCTTCCTTATTTACAGGACTGGACTTAGGGAGAACCACTAAATCTGTAAATACTCCATTAGGTGTTGAGTGAGTTGACCAAGCATAGTAATCATCCTCTTGTCTATATGTAAGAGAAAATAGTTCACCTGAATCACTGATCAACCAAATAACTGATCTTGGGGATTGCTGGTATGTAAAAGCTTTAATACCTGAATCTAAGAATAAGTCTGGAACAAGCTTAGTTGTTGTCTTAGTAACAAATCGCTGTTGTTGCAGTTCGTATACAAATTCTGAAAAAATACGTCCACTACTGTTTGTAAAGAACATAGAAGGACCTATTCTTGAAGCTGGAATAATACTACCAATAGCGGTTTCTTCATTTATTCGTATATTTGTAGATGTGACAGCAGCCTGCAGCTCATTTGGTCTAATTTGCCACTCACCAGCCTCAGTACCGATTAGCAATGAGGTACTGGACAAAAACCACCGAATGACGGAACTGGATGATCCCAATGGATAGGTGATACCTGTGGTATCTAAAACAGTACCATCAGATTCAATAGTTCTAAAATCAGTAGAATCATTTATCTTACTAAACCAAACCATGTTTGGCTGGGCATTTGATCCACCATAAACTTGTCGTCTTTCATAGAAAGATACAGCCCAAGGATAGTTATTATCGTACCAAGCCCCTAGTCTTATTTCAGAAACAGAACCACCGTTTTGCATCCCATAGATGTCCCCTGTCTGTTCATTAGGTATGGTTGATAGTACATTACAAACAGCTTCCTTATCTGAAATAATATCTCTTAGTTGTAATGTAACCCAATCAGTAGCTAACTTGGCCATTAAGAACCTGTCAGTATCCCTACCAAGCTCGAACAAAGCTTTGTTACTTGTTACTCTAACAGTATGTGTAGCTTGTTCATCTGGATCAGATATTAAATCAAAAAGTGATATAGTTCCTGTAGTTGACCTAATTTCAGCACTTTCATCTACAGTTAGCCATTCATTACTTTCAATAACATCGAACTGAACATTAGAAGATAGATTACCAATAATTATATTGCCAGCATCACTTGCATTAGAGAAATTAACAAACTGCAGAGCTGAGTAAGCACTAAATCTAGTTGCTGTACTGTTGCGGAGTACTTCTGCAGATAGGTTCCTAGAGTTGTCTCTATCAGATTTGCTACCATACCATCTAAAGCCTTTGTCTGTACCTGTTAGACTACCCCAATCAAGTATCTGATACACATCTCCTGATCGGTAATTTACAGCGTGACAAGCTTGTTCGTGACCCACTAAATATTCTGTTGGGTGATCTTCAAGTCCTTTTAACTTGTCGATACGTACCCATCTTGTAACACCATCAGCCCCTGTGTGACTGTCAGGTCCTGCAGGACATACTTTATCAAAGTGGTTGTTTGCCGAGCATCTTACCCAAGCTCCTACGTGATCACTCTGCCATAAAACTGTGTCTGATCGGACATCTAATTTTCCTGACTTAACACCATTAGGGTTCCTTCGTACAGAGTATTCAGCCCAAGTAGTACCACCGTAAATAGGTGCCAATTTAGTTGTCTTATCTTCAATATTAAGAACTCTGTCTACAGGGTCTACATAACAAGATGTACCTGTGGGATTCTCTGGAGCAGAAACACCACCATTGTTAGGTGTGGTTGTAAGTACTCTAGCAAAAGCCCACTGGTTATTAATATTGTATTCCACATATTTTGCACCACTTACTGTGTGCATATTATTAATAACAGATGTACTCCAAGAAAAATCAGAGGAGTTAGTAGACACTAACTTAACAACTTCTTTTTCTTCGGATAACTGAAGTTTATAAGCCCCTGTTAAACTTTCTTCATAGGGTTGCGATAAAAAATTTACCAAACCAAATGACCAAGCATCAGGTTGTTTTACATTATTTGAAGTTGCTTGTAATGCAAATCCATCACTACTTAGTAGTATAAAGTTACCGCTATCTTGTAAGGTAACTGAGGTATATACCACATTACTGTTTAATTGATATGGCGGATAGTTTCCGTGAGTAAATACTATCTGATCAATTGACGTGTGATACCTTACATCGTTAATCTCATTGTCTTGATAAGGTGAGTTAGTAAGCTCAATAACCAATGAACCTTCTGGATCATATACAGAAAGTTTTCCTGAAGATAAAATAACAACATACCTGTTAGTGTCTCCAACCTGAAATGGTATTAATTTAAGTGTACCTGTAGGTAAACCAGTTAAGAACTTGAAACCTTCCCTGAAAGATACAGGACCTTGAATAGTGGGTAGAAAGTTTCTTGATTTTTGTAAACCACTCCTGTATTTATCTAAGTCAATTCGACCCCTAAGTAACGGGCTCAAAAGACCCGCACTCATGTCTGTAGCTATTGCCTTAAATTGAGCCATATCCGTTGTGTGCCCTTAAAAATTCAGAAGTGCTTTCCGTCATGTATTTTTGAAGGGGTTTTTGTCTTGCATCTTTAGCACTGGCAGATGACAGTTCTACTTGATACCTTGCGTCTAAAACTTCTTTAAGATCCTCGTTTTCAGTGAGCCTAAAACACAAAGACTTTGCAAGATGCAAAGAAATTAGCGAAGCGATTGTGTGGGATATATTTGTTAATTCCACATCAAAAGAAACATAGTTAACAACCAGTTTCTTCATATTACTGTGAATCAGTGTTCCCGACAATCCATAATCAGGTACCAGATCAAAAGCTTCATCTAAAACTTTAAGAATATGATCCACATCACTAGGTAATTCAAAAGTGTATGTGTAGTTCCCAGTTATATCAGTATCTTCTGCGGATGGACTGAGTACAAAAGACTTAGTTGAGTATGACCAATTCTTGCTCGTAAGAACAGATCTTATAGACCAATCAATTGATTCTGAAACAATGTTAGCTACTACTTCATTAGATTCAAGAGATTGTATGGCATTAACTTTAAGCTCTCTTAGTGCCTGATTCGCAATCTCTAATTTAGTAATCATATTTACATACAAATGCCCCCACCCCTAAACAGCAAGAAAAAAGAGTGGGGGCACTATATCAACGATGCAACGTCTAAGTATTGTCTACGTAGAGAACATAACCAATTAGCTTATCACCAGAAGCAAGGGAACCTACTCCAGTGGTGGCAAATAAGGTTGTTTTCTCACTAGTAGTAACCATTGCTGGAGAAAACTCCGTGGCTGCGGTTACGCCGTCCAAGAACACGTCCTTGTTGTCATCTACAGGTGTTTTTGTAGCCGTGTAACCCAGATCTGCAGTGGCTGAATTAGATAGACTAATTTCAGTTACAGCCCCACCAACAAAGACAGTGGTGGGTCCGAACTCTAGTAGTTCAATCTGGGAACCAGACGACACAGCACCTGTGGCAGTATAATCAAACTTACAAATACGGACACGACCACCAACATCATTGTTGTTATTCAAGATGGGACGATCTAGCCGAATATTTGCTAGTTGTGTCGAAGCGACATCAAATGTAATAGCACTCATATTATTTTCCTTTCGTTAATTAAGCTTCAAGGCAGCGAATTTCACCAGCGATCTCACCCCACATACGGCTTCCGCCAATGCTTTGCTTGAATAAGATATAAGGGATGTTCTTCTTACTTGAATCATTAAAGAAATCAGAAACAAGATCTTGTCCGATAGATAACTTAAATGCACGAGGCAAGAAAGCCATACAACGTCGCTCATCACCACCAGAACCTTGAGACAAGGCTAGTCGCTCACAGTGAATGAATCGGAATCCGTGGAAGTTACTAATAGTTCCGTCTGCTAGTGCTTTCTTGTAAGCATAGTCGGAATTTACAACTTCATCAATATCCATTAGGTCACGAATCTGACGAGCAGTAATAACCAAAGGAATAACATCCGATTCATCAATAGACTCAATACGAAGCATTGTTTCACGCAAGCCTTTAAGTTTTTCAAGTGTTAGTCCAGAAGCTGTACCTGATGTTCCATCATAATTAGCTCCAACAGACACACCTTCAGAAGCTGCACCAGTTAGAGTGTATTGACCTCCAGTTTTGATTGGATTAGACGAACCTTTACTGTTTGCTCCTACTCGAATCTTAATGTCATTCTCGTCATCAGGGGTACGAGTGTAGCTTACCATGTCAGTACCTTCTTTACCCGTACGAGCATCAGCAAAATACTTTTCAATGATGAAATCATCACGTTTCCGCTTACCAGATTTCAACAAAGCTTGGCTGTACGAATTAGATGGATCTTGCACGATCACCATCTTATCCTTGGGATCTACGATGTGCTTACCTAATTCAAAATGACGAAGCGAGATATGACGAGCATCGTGTGGGATATCCGATGTAGGATTATCTCCAAAACGAGTTACGTCTTCTTTCATTTCCTCAGCTTCACCAATTCGTTGGTAAACATCTGTTTCACTGCTTTGCGATGTGCGATCTACGAGAGGATCTAAGATAGACTCACTTTGTTGGTAAGCCTGATCAAAACCCTCGATAAATTGTTTTTTCTCTGCTACCGTAATAGCATTGGGTCCTTCTTGAAACATAATATTTTATAATTTGAGTTAGTGTATTTAACGGATTGGTTTGATAAGCTATCCTTTCGGACTCATCTTGTAGTACGATACCAGCGGCCTTCCGAAGCTGTACACGGACCCAAAAAAGGCTACCCGATAGTCTATGACTACAGGGTAACCTTGAATTTGTCAAACTTTAAGAATCTCCGTTGTAAATTCCTTGATACAGTTCTGTACGTTGATTTAAGATACGCTGTCGTTTGGCTTTGTCTGCAGCATTCATCTTGGCCAATCCATTTTGGTCTACCATAATCAAATCTCGGTACTTAGTATCTAGGTCCTTAATTTGAGATTTCATTGAAGCAACGGAATTATCCGAGAAAGTAGAACCACCTACTCCTGTGTCTGGCAATCCTAGATCTTTAACACTAGGGGCAATTAAATTAAATAACTTCATTACCGCAGGATGATTTGCAACGATAGGACTCCACTCAACCAGTTCATTCAATTCAGGGATCTGTTTTGAAATAACTTCAAATGCTTCGTTTGCAGACTTGTGATTGCTAGCGTATTCCATACCCCACTCCTGCTGCAAAGCATTGTTTTGAGCCTGAACGGATTCATTAATCTGTTGAGATAATTGTGCCTCAGCTTTTACACTGTGCTCTGCCCAGATTTCTTGAAGCTTGCCGTAGTCTCGTTGATGCAAGTTTAAATTAAAGGCTACTTCTTTTAAATCTGCCGATGTGGATTCATCAAAAGTAAATTCTTTTGACTCTTGATCCTCTAAAAACACAGATACAGATTCCTTACCTGCATAGGCTTCCGCCGATTCTGGTTTGATATGAGTATGAAATTCATCCCACTCAGAGTCTGACCAATCTTCTTGTGGAGCTTGCAATCGTTTGCGACCCAAAGCTGATTGAGCATTGATGGCCTGCTCAGCCAAAGACTTCAGAGACTTGGTGTTCTTAAAGAACTCTCGCTCCCGTTGATCTTCAGGTAATGTATTAACAAATGTCTTATACATGTCCTCTGATTCAAAATCATAACTAGGTGCTTCGGAGGCTGGTGCTTCGGAGATTCCAGCACCTCCACCAATACCTCCGCCTCCAGCTGCTGATAGTGCACCTTCTTCTTCTCGTAATAGTTCTTGAATTATCTTATTCATTGTTCGTCATTGCTTTTTGTGTCTGTTTAATTAGTTCATCCATATCATATTTGGACTTACATAATATATTTAGATAGCTCATCCCTAGGTGACGCTTACCTTCGTTGGATTGAGTAACATTCGGATCCGAAGAAAACTTGGGATTCGTAACATTGCAGTCTTTAAAGAATTGCTCAAAGAATATCTTACCTTGAGGGGTGCTGTAAATGTGATCTACAGCTTCCTTAAACCTACGCTTCCTTAGAAGTGCTTTCATCTTTTAACCTAGTGTACCTGCTGAATGTGATTCCAAAGTAGAAAAAAACAACTTGAAAAGCTTTTAGATCTACATCTATAGGTGCATCTTTATTATCTGAATCTATAATAATCCTAGAAATATAGAAAGGTGTGTTCCAAATGTAAGGCCCTGTACCTTTAAAGGAATAATAACCTGATTTGTTGAAAATAAACTGAAGGGTACTCCTCCCAAATGAAAAATTTAATAGTGTTTTCATATTAAATATTGAGTAACTTACCTAATCCTTCGGGATCATCGGATCGGGCTTTCGCCACATCCTTCATAGCCCCAGCTATATTAGGTAATTGCTCAATTTGTTGATTTTGCTGTTCTTGTTGGTTTCTTGCTCCCCTACTATCGTCTACTTCTTTCTTTGGTGCAACAACTTTTCTACTAACATTTCGCATTCTAGTAAGCTGATCCACCAATTCTACATCATTTATTGCATCCATGATTTCAGGCTTTACTGAAACAAGTGGTGTTAAATCTTGGAGTAAGCCTGATAAGTTACCAACACCTGATGCGTATTGTGCATGGGCTGCTGGACTCGTGAACACAATCTCAAGGGAACTGTCAGACAGGGATTCAGGCAATTGTCCGAAATCAAAAATATCGTCTTTTGACTGCATCCACTCGATAACGTGCTCAATTACAGGAGCAAGAAATTCTGTTTCCATTCGAGCAAGTAAGGGTCCAATTTGTTGAAGCATCTGACTACGTTCGTCTTGGATCTCAACAATAGATTGACGTTCTTTCTTTTGGTCACGGATAATCTGATCCGTAAAGAAAGACATTTGAATCTGTTCTCGATAGTCCCGTAACAACTCCAGAGTAATCTGAGGTTGTGAACCACTCATAATAGGTTCAGGAACAGGTGTACCTTGCTCTCGGTATATAATACTTCGGGCTCCGTAGCTGATCGGTAATAATAATGAATCTTCTTCCGCACTAATTGTAGGTGCATTTGAAAGTTCTGCACTCTTGAGTAGTTCCATCACCATCTTATTCAGTACACGAATGGCTGGCATACAGGAATATGCAGGACCTCTTCCCCAGATCTCACCAGCAACAACCATCCAACGTGGTACTAAATACGGAAAATAAGTAAGTCCACCTTCTTTCAGTATGGCATCCAAAGCTGGTAGATAGTATGTAGCTTGGTAGGGTCTAGCTGTACCTACTTTACCATGACGCTGAGCTCGAATGTCTTGACTAGGCTCAACAGCATATACCAACTCATGTTTAGCATCCGTAGTCTCAGGATCAAAGCCTTTTACATTGACCACCTCTGGGAACATTTGAATCAATGCTTTTGTGGTCATGAACTTCCTGTGATATAAGGTATCCACCTTACCCACTTCGTTCACGTCAAAGAATGAATCTGCAAGCGCACAAGACTTAAATGTGATAATGGGACCTGATCTGTCAACATAGGTAACAGAGGTTCCAAAGGATCCTAGGTCATGAAAGGCTTCATGGCCTGCACTGTAGAATTGGCAATCAGGTAATGCTAAAATGTGCATTACCTTGTTACTTAACTTCTCAATAAAAATAAGTTCTTCGGTAGTCAGGTCAGCACTCGGCTTGGCCTCTGGCTTTAGATATGCCCAATTGTTTGACTTAGGCATCAAGTAACTGCACATACCATTAGCAAACATTTGATTTGCTCGTACGGCTGTGTGGTCATACAACATCTTACTGTTGTCTTGGTTCCTTGTGCTCGTATGGCCCCCAGCAGACTTGAAATCTGCTCTGTTAGGGGTAACATACGTCTGAGCCTCTTGAAGCGTAGATTCGTGGCCTGAGCGCATCTGCTTGAGCTGCGAATACCTCTCACCTAACCGAACTATTTTTTTAAGCGGTGGCATTATAATCCTGAACCTAGTTGTTTCTTTTTCTGAGCACTTGGAGCTGGTGCCTTAGTTTGGCTTCGCCTAACTGCATTAGGTTGCCTCTGCTTTGTCGTAGGTGCAACCACGGCAGCAGATCCACGACCCTTCGAGGCTGCCTTAATCGGTGACCTTGGAGCAGGGGGAGGCGGAGGCGGTGGAGGCGGTGGAGGCGGAGGTGGAGGTGGAGATTTAGGTTTTGATCCCATAGTTAAATTTTGTTAAATTGTTTTTATCTACCTCTTTGGTGTCTGTCAAAACTAATGTTCATGCCTACAAAGTCCCCAAATTTAGCCTTATAAGATGTACGGCCAGGATATTTAGGCATTCGTTTACCTGAAGACTTAGCCTGTGGCTTAGCTGTTACTACATCCTTCTTAGTATTGGTTATTCCTGATCCCAGACTGGTTCTTTGTTGAGCATTTACTGCTCTGTCAGAGCTACGTCTGCTTTGAGAAACAGGAAGACCACCACCAATACCTACATTAGTTCTGGATAAATTAAGCTGTCTGGCAGTCGGACCTACTAGATATCCTCTGGCTTTGGGAGCTGGTGGTCTAGGAAGCATTTTTGCCATATCGTGAGAGAATTCTGTCGGTAGAAATAAATTTTATCGGTTTGTCTGGGTATTTTAAATACCGATTAAATCCAATTGTGTCAAGATAGTATGGCATCATGGTTACCAAAGAAGTAATACTCAAGCCCTGAGCATAGGTTACCAGCCAATAAGGATCTCTCTTAGGTGAGTCCCATACATTTGGATTAGACCTCGTTTCCTCGTGACCTAACAATATAATGTTGGGTGCGAAAAATACATACCGCTTAGCCTCTGGAAAACTTGATATATAGGAATCCAGCAGCTTAACGAAATCTTCGCCTACACTGTGATATGTGATGACCGCCTGATCCATTGGAGTCAATCGAGTCGGTAGTGGTTCATTGATTGCCATTTTACCAGTCTAATTCTTTTACTTTGTACTCAATGCGGTCATTCTTATTCAAGGTACTGTGTTTGCTGGCTTCTTTCAGCCCAACAGCCAATGTAGCAAAAGCATCTGCCCCGTGAGAGCATTTGTCGTGAACAGGTGTTTTCCTGTATACCTGTTTCAATTCGTCCCACTCTTTACGGTATCCCTTGAGGTGTTCAATCCCCATGGCACATTCAGTCTTGTTCATCCAACATCTTGGCAAGACAGTACGAACCGCTTCAATCTGATCGCTCTTACTTAACCGCTTTACTGCATTAGCCTTGATGCCAAGGGATCGGAGAACCTCTTTCCGTGATCTACCTGTACCCAGTTCCCTGACATTCACATCGTGAGGTAAATAATGCTTCCCATAAACCACATCGTTCATAGTAGACCAAAGATCTAGCTTACGAGCGTAAAAAGGTAGACCCTCACCAGAAGATTCAAAGTAATTAACAATCCTGACCTCTTTTCCGTACTGCTGAAAGAACCATATAGATGTCGAGTCATCCATTCCTAAGTCCCAAGCCGTATGCACAGGAAGCGAGGGATCAGGGGCCAGTGTTTCCAGTACCTGACCCTTACGAGTAATCCTCGTCATGATATCACCGTAATAGGCCCCCTCAACTGGTGTGTGGAAGCTACACATGTACTCCGATTGGAACTTCGCCTCACTGGTTGATTCATTGCGAGCCTTACGAAGCTGTTCGGGAGACATTGCCTTAGTCTTGGTAGCCGATAAGTGACTAGCAAACCAGTCTTTGTCCGCCTTGGCTCGCTCCAGCAAGTGAAAGAAGTGATTCTGGCCTCTGGGGGTTCCATTGAACAAAGCCCAACCACCATTCTCATTTAAAATGGGTGAAGTCAACTGCCAAGCCACGGGATCACACAAACTATACTCAGAAAATACTATACCCAAGGGATTAATGCCTACCAATTTGTCGGGATTGTCCGCTCCAAGCAGTTGAATCACGGAACCATTACTCAAAGTAAGACTCATCTCCTGCTCAGACTTGCGAACAACCAAATCCCTAGGAATAAAATCAATAAACTTGCGACCATCTTTGTCCTGACCCTGCCAAATAATCCGTCTAATCTGATTCTGGAACGGACCAATGTACAAATACAACCCTCGCCTCTGGAGAGTCTTGGTGGCCATAACGTTAATAGATGTCAAATCCTTACCTGCTCGCCTGTGCCATGCAACAACAGCCCGAAGATTCGATTTGTCAGGATCAAACATGTACTTCACAAACGGAAGCTGGTAGGGTCGAGGTACCCAACCCTGTGCTGGAACAGTTAATTCCATTACTGTTGGGCTATCTGATCCTCTGGGGACTCAAACTCACTGTAATCATCCTCCTCAGCTAACTCAATAATCTTGGCCTCATCTACCAACTTATTAGAGGCATCCTGTGTCTGGGCAATCAGATCCTTCTGAGTCATCTTACTAAAATCAACAACATTGATATTAACGGAACTCTTCATGTCCGCTTGCAAATCAATCGTCTTAGGCTTGGGAGCAAAGTAACTGGCTAACTTATCAACAATACCTGCCCTATCCTTGTCCGTGAGATCAGCTGTACCGTCCTGAACCATATCAATCATAACCTCAATCGGATTAAACTTAGCCTCCATAAATGTGGCCATAATAATCTTCCGCTGCTCCGCTGGGCTGGGGGCCTTGGCCATCAACTCCATTAACTGATCTCTAACCTGTGTAATCTGGGCAACCTCCTTTTCTTTATCACTAAGCTCAACCTCAGCAACTTTCAAATCTCTCTCGGCTTTGTAACGGCGTTTATAGCAACGATCTACTTTCTTCTTTTTCTGAACCGCAGCTTGCTTTGGCTTGATTCCATTCACTGTCTTGCGTTTATCTGCAAAAAAATCTCTCTTTGGCATGTTGGTAACTTAGCAATAGTCTACTCAATTTGTCAACAATTCATTGGTTTGACCCCACCACTTGCAGCAGAAAGTACAATAAAAAAACCTAATGCCCTTTTTTTACCTTATACGTTTATCAACGACTTAAGTCATTTGACCCCGTTGACCCCGCTTTTTCATAGGATTGTGTTAAAAATTAAAAAAAGAGTGATCTGAGTCTCAGAAAAGCGGGGTCAACGGGGTTATATTACATAAGTCCTTAATAAACGTATAAGATAAAAAAACCCCACACGTTGTTAGGCTCTGCTGTGGGTAGTGGGGTCAGTGTTCCATAAGATCTTGCTAAATAAGAATCTCTGTAACATTTGCTAATGGGGTCAGTGGTGGGGTGAGTAGTGGGGTCATTTTGAAAAAAACCAAAAATTGGATGCGGGGGATGGGTCCCCCCTTGTTTGGGGGAACAGAGTTTCCCCCATAGCCCCCCCTTCATGCACAAATATTCTACGAGCCTTCGGCTCCAGCGATTCAGAAGCTACGCTTCGCTACGCTAAGCTACGAGCCTTCGGCTCCAGTGTTTCAGAAGCTACGCTTCGCTACGCTAAGCTACGAGCCTTCGGCTCCAGCGTTCTCAGATGCTCCGCTCCGCTCCGCTCGTCGAGCCTTCGGCTCCAGTGGTTCAGAAGCTACGCTCCGCTTCGCTCCGCTCCAGTCGCCCTTTGGGCCAGTCGCTTGAGGCTCCTGTAGGGGCTCCTTCCGCTCCGCTACGCTCCGCTACGCTGTTCTTCGAGCCTTCGGCTCCAGTGATTCAAAGGCTTCGCTACGCTCCAGTCGCCATTTTGGCCAGTAGCTTGAGGCTACTGGGGCTCCTTCCGCTCCGCTCCGCTCGTCGAGCCTTCGGCTCCAGTGGTTCATAAGCTACGCAGGTAGCCTCAAGAGCTGACGCTCCCAAGGCTCCTTCTGCTACGCTATTCTTCGAGCCTTCGGCTCACTGGTTCATGTACCCATAGTTCGCAAGCTCACTAGAGATACATGTACCAGTGGTCCCCTGATTCAGTGAACGCTTGAACACATGAAAAAGACTTCCTATGTACGAAAGTACCACAGATACTCTCGTCAAATTGGATGTTTGGAACATGGTTTCATGTCCCACAGAACCACCGAACCAACCAACAACAGCTCCCAACCCGCATAAACACAGGGCTCACAGCTCCCTTGACCCATCAAATCCTCACCCTTCTAAAGCCTGCAATCCTTTTCATGTATTCAAGTGCTTGTTTAGTGAGCCTACCTAACAACTAATACAACGACCAAAGAGAAGTGGTTTGTATGCTTAAAAAAGACAACATTGAACGTGGAAACTGGACTCAACTAAACACTAAACTAACAAACAAAGACAAGCTAGTCTTTAGAAGTATGGTAGTGATTAACCTAATAATGATTGCTGCCTGCGTTATCAAAGTTTACCTACTCCAAGCAACCAACTAGCCTCGTTTCGTCTGCGCAACCCACATTTTTTGGGATAGAAAATTGTATCATCACTGTCAAGAGTTGCTCGTACCTGCGCTTGCCTCTTTGACAGCAATAATTCATTTTTCTATTGTCCCCAAAAATATCATCCCAACTAGCATAAGTCCTTCTTATTCAGCTATTAGCAATGCTACTGCCCCAACTTAATTGGAAGTTTTTACTCGTCCCCGGTAAGAAACCGCCACAGACTCAACTTGTCCACACTGGACATCTAACAACATAAACGGCCCTGCGCCCTTTCACTATGCAAATTAAAACCTTATTCTTGGTATCCCTTACGCCCGCCACCCGTGGCGACTACTCGGGCTATGTAGCTTTGCTTGTATCCCGTTCCAAAGAGATTACAAAGCACTTTCTGTTTGAGGAACAGATCGAATCCTTTGCCCCTCACGTCGGAAAAGTTGGAGATTATTTGATCACAACAGAAACCCGAAAAGGGAAGCCCATAACGAACGTGGAACCAGTTCCCGAAATATCAAACGCCTTATCTGAATTCTTAGGAGCTTGAATCTATGAAAATTCCAGCACACACACGAGTACGCCGAGATTGGCGAGCCACCATCGAACCGACAGGTAAAGTAAAGCCAGCAGCGCAGCGCCGAGACCTTGCTCGCTTCATGCCTCGCAACAGCAACGAGCTCGACAGGCTAGCCAACAACGACCTTGCAAGGGCCACAGTTTCCGCCCACCTTGAACAAGCCATCGGCAAATGCAACCGAGCATTCACCAGCACAACCGCCAATCAATGGGAGATCGTGGAATGTTCTTTGCATCACATCACACAAGACGACGTAGACGCAGCACGAGAGGCAGCCGAGGAGGCTACCGCCCTATTCACTCAAGAAAGCCGAGACTTCCAACAGGCCCCACTTGATGAAATGGCCTTGCGGAGCAACGAGATAGAGGAGTATTTACCTTTTGCGCCCAGCGTTCACCAGCTATGCAAGGAAAACGGCAAATGGCCTTTTGAGAACCATGTTGACGCTGACTTGCTAGAAAAAGAGTACATTAGACAAGCTCGACAAGATCAGCCCCCACAGCTTGCAACTGGCAGCCGCCGACGCCAGTATTTCAAACAGCCAGTTTTAGACTAAAACAAAGGGACTCGGCAAATTTTACCGAGTCCCTTTTTTCAAAATTTTTCGGGCTTCGCCCAAACACAGTGGAACTACGTTCCAAGTTTAATCCAAGTACAACGCTTACACTACCATGCAACAAGAAATCAACAACAAATATTTAGCAGTAAAAGCCCTTGCCAAAGTCCGAGGAATCAAACAATTCAGTGACGAAAACAAACAGAAGATCCTTACACTATGCGGTTTTGAATTAACCCCAACAGAAATCCTAAACGAAGTATTAGAGGCTCCCAAGGAACGCTTGCAACGTGGAGTCAAAGCAGCCCGTACCCAAGGATCCAAAGTTCTTACAACCCTAGCTTCCATTCTTAAACCAGAATAACAATGGACACCTTATTCATTGCATTCATAGCAGCCCTAGGATACCTGATCATTTTATGTAAGGTATTTAGCCCAAAATCAGTTGCTAAAAGTCACGTCCTTTGGGATGTAGTATTCACACTAGGCATCCCCCTATTGTTCCTTGGAACCTATTCAGGAATGGTGACCGCATTCCTTTCAGGAATCATGTTTTCAGCAATGTCCTTTGTTCTATCCATTATGCACCGATGAGTAATTTAGATAAAGCAAGAAATGAGTGAAATATTCAAATACGATTACTTACTAAAAATAGAGTATCAACATCACCCTCTTCCAAGAGGATCTTATTGGGCACAAAAACCGTTAGCAAATTATCATCACATTGAAATCCATCACACTAAAACAGGTAAATATGTTTATTTTTACTCCAGAATACATGAAAATAAACTTACACTAATCAACCCCAGCTTCAGTAATGACTTTACAGATCATGAAATAATTAAAGAGGTAAGTGGTAAAATAGCTTACAGATTCGGAATCAACTAATTACACTTTCAAGTTTGCTATCTATGTTACGCAAACTGATAACAAAAATAGTACTACTCGTAGTACCCTTGATCCTTGATGCTGCAGTCATTGCGATAAGAGAATGGTTGTTAAGTAGAAAAAGGCTGCAAACTCAAGAAACAAAAAAGATCAAGTAATCCAGCCTCTTGTCCTTCATTGGGCAAGAGGCTTTAATTTAACCAAACAACACAATACAATACTACTACTACTACTAATATGAAACAAGAAACAACAACAGCAAATCCCATGGAAGATCAAGCATTTATGGGGGATCTACCATGTGTACTCGTAAAAACAGCACAAGCCAATATCCATGTTGGTTACCTTAAACACAGAGAAGGTGATACTCTTAAACTCACCCAAGCCCGTAGGCTTTGGTACTGGAGTGGAGCGTCAGGTTGTAATCAAATTGCTGCAGAGGGTGTCAAGTTCCCAGACAAATGTAAGTTCCCGTGTCCAGTGGATCTGGAAGTCTTCCAAGTTGTAGAAATTATTCCAGTTACTGTCAAAGCTAAGAAAAGCATTGATTCCGTAAAAGTCTGGAGAATCGACCGTTAAAAACATACATGGGCTTTAGGTACAAAAACCTAGAGCCCTAGTTGTTATGGTAACCCCAAAATCAGACGGATACGGACACGGAAACGGACACGAATACGGAGACGGATACGGATTCGGAGACGGAAACGGAGACGGAGACGGATACGGAGACGGATTCGGAGACGGAGACGGAGACGGAGACGGAAACGGAGACGGAAACGGACACGGACACGGAAACGGATACGGACACGGAGACGGACACGGAGACGGACACGGAGACGGAAACATAAACGGCAATGGAACAGGGTAACCCAAAATCAGACGGAGACGGAAACGGAAACGGAGACGGAAACGGAAACGGAAACGGATACGGATACGAAAATGGAAACGGATACGGCAATGGATACGGATTCGATGACGGACACGGAGACGGAGACGGATACGGACACGGACACGAAAACGGAGACGGATTCGAAGGCGGATACGGAGACAAATACGGATATGGAGACGCAGACGGAAACGGATTCGGAGACGGAAACATAAACGGCAATGGAACAGGGTAACACAAAATCAGACGGAAACGGATACGGATACGGAAACGCAGACGGAAACGCAAACGGATACGGATACGGATACGGAAACGGAAACGCAGACGGAAACTCAAACGGATACGGATACGGATACGGAGAAGGAGAAGGATACGGATACGGAAACGGATACGGATACGGACAAGGATACAGAGACGGAAACGGAGACGGAAACGGAGACGGAAACGGAGACGGAGACGAAGACGGAGACGGAAACGGAGACGGAAACGGAGACGGAAACGGAGACGAAGACGAAGACGGAAACATAAACGGCAATGGATCAGGGTAACCCAAAATCAGACGGATACGGATACGGATACGTATACGAAAACGAAAACGGATACGGATACGGATACGGAAAAGGATACGTATACGAAAACGGAGACGGATACGGATACGGAAACGAAAACGGAGACGTAGACGGAAACGGATACGGAAACGGAAACGAAGACGGAGACGGATTCGGAGACGGACACGAATACGGATACGGAAACGGAAACGAAGACGGATATGAAAACGGCAATGGATCAGGGTAACCCAAAATCAGACGGATACGGATACGGATACGTATACGAAAACGAAAACGGATACGGATACGGATACGGAAAAGGATACGTATACGAAAACGAAAACGGAGACGGATACGGAAACGAAAACGGAGACGTAGACGGAAACGGATACGGAAACGAAGACGGATATGGAGACGGCAATGGATCAGGGTAACCCAAAATCAGACGGAGACGGAGACGGAGACGAATTCGGAGACGGATTCGGAAACGGAGAAGTATACGGAGACGGACACGAAAGCGGGAACGGATACGGATACGGATTCAAAGACGGATACGAAAACGGCCATGGATCAGGGTAACCCAAAATTATATTAGATAATGAGCTTTAGTTATTCAGGCGAAAATATAACGCAAACTGGTAAAAACACCGATTTAAGCGGACTGTCTGGGCTGACTGGCATAAAGACTCATGCCAATGATCAGGTTAACCCAAAATCAGACGGATACGGAAACGGAAACGGATACGAATACGGAGACGGATACGGAGACGGATACGGAGACGGATACGGATATGGAGACGGATACGAATACGCAGACGGATACGGAGACGGACACGGAAACGGAAACGGATACGAAAACGCAGACGGAAACGCAAACGGAAACAGATACGGAGGATGCGGATACGGAAACGGATATGGAGACGGCAATGGATCAGGGTAACCCAAAATCAGACGGATACGGACACGGATACGGACACGGATTCGAATACGGAGACGGATACGGAGACGGATACGGAGACGGATACGGAGACGAATACGCAGACGGATACGGAGACGGACACGGAAACGGAAACGGAGACGGAGACGGAAACGGAGACGGAAACGGACACGGATACGAATACGCAGACGGATACGGAGACGGACACGGAAACGGAAACGGATACGAAAACGCAGACGGAAACGCAAACGGAAACAGATACGGAGGATGCGGATACGGAAACGGATACGAAAACGGCAATGGATCAGGGTAACCCAAAATCAGACGGATACGGACACGGAAACGGAAACGGATACGGAGAAGGAAACGTATACGGAAACGGACACGGATACGGGGACGGGTATACATATAAACTCGTATTCGTAGATGGATACGAAAGCGGAAACGGATACGGAAATGGATACGAAAACGGAGACGGAGACGAAAACGGAGACGGAAACGCAAACGAAGACGGATCAGACGGAGATGAAGATGGATATGGATCAGGGTGACCCAAAATCA
>Ga0181377_1000131_pt1 | contig 29268 bp, 46 predicted proteins | sample LowvirmetaG_9_FD_130160 | JGI IMG/M metagenome (GOLD analysis project Ga0181377, IMG submission 130160) | Marine viral communities from the Subarctic Pacific Ocean - Lowphox_13 viral metaG | ecosystem: Environmental > Aquatic > Marine > Oceanic | place: Subarctic Pacific Ocean | collected...
TACCTCTGCTCCTGCTACGAACTCATCCGCTTCAATTACAGTACCGTTCTCTAGTGTTTCCTGCGCTAATGCTACCTCCATGTTTAGGAGTGTCATAATACGCTTCAATGTTTCTTGACTTTTTGCCATGTCTATCTTAAATTAAATTTTAGCTCCTGCTAATTTACCTACCTCACCTTTTAAAAGGTCTAGGAGTTTTCTATTTGATTGTAACATTCCTTTAGGATTAAAATATCCGTTTGCTTCCCAGATGTCTTTCTCCCAATCTATTCCTATGTCATTACCTATTTTCTCATGCTTCTTAATGAGATCCTCAAAAGCATCACACTGTTTCTCGTATGCAGGAACATTCTTATTTAGGAACTGAGCAAAAGGAACTAAAAAATCTAAACCATCAACTTTAATCAATTCATCTAGCATTGATAGCTCTACTTTTTTTGCCTCTGGCTTAATCTTAGCAATCTTGCTAAATACTCTTTTCTTTGAATCCATATATATAGAACCTTGTTTTTGCTATTTGTTACCTTTTTGATTTTCTCGGATCTTTTTGTCAGCCCATGATTTGGCTGACTTACCACCCCAGAGCAAATAACTAATGTAGCCACATGAATTGGTATCTCCATTGTCATAGTCCTCTTCAGCTCTTGCTAGATATGAACTCATGCGTTTTATTACTTCTATGCTCAAAGGTCTCCCTGCTTCCAGATCCGCTCCTCTTTTTTTGCCCACATCAGTGGCACACTTATTACCGTTTTTCTCGTTTAGATCTCTACCCCTCTTAGCGTTATTGCGTACTGATTTAGGGTAATCACTAAATGATTCTAGTTCAGTACGCTTACCCTTTTTTGTTCTACGATCTTTCTTAATGATGGCTCTCACTTGAGCCAGTTTGCGCTCTGCTTCCTGCTCTTTGGCTAGGTTTACTTTATCCACAAAAAAGCCTTCAATACTAAAACCCTTCACCTTACCAGTTTTTACCCAGTCATTCCAGATCTCATCATTATTCACTTTCATGCTGACCATCCATGTGCCGATGGGCAGATCCATACCGTACAGTTTGCTCTTATCTTGCGATCCCTCTATGATCCAACTCTCAACCACTGTAAGCCCTTCAATATCCACAGCATGTTCTAGAGTAGCCTTGCTCTGGTTTCCGTTCATTAGGAACAGCTCAGATGCCTTGCGTACTGTTTCCTTAGAGAAATATATATGGTATTCTTGATCACCATCCCTGCGGTAGATCATCTTGTTAGGGATCAGTGCAGATCCCATCAGTATTTTTTTCTCTTGATCTACTGTTGCTAGTTGCAGTTCTTTCTGCTTATTGAGTGCGATAAAATCCTCTTCAATAGCAGGATCTTCTACTATGCTTATGGCTTGTATGCCAGTAGCAAATGCCTCTTCATCTAAAATGAGTTCAATTATATTCATTATCCAAAACTTGCGTTACTTACTTTCTTTCTATCTAGTTCTTGCTGTGAGGTTACTTCTGATCCCACTACAAATGCTTTCACTGGCTCTTTATTACCCATAGACTGTGCCAGTTGATTAACACCGCTTGAGCCTACCACATTAAACGATGGTGATCGCTGAGGTGCGGTTGGTATGTTAGGCTCTGATGTACTGCCACCGCCCTCAAATTGTGTTGCTCCAATTTGCGCTACTTGAGCAAAACCTGCAACACCTGCCACAATAGAGTTTGCTAATCTTACTGGGAATGGTAGCAACCCATCTGCACCCTCTGCTTTTAACGCACCTACAATCGCTTGATATGTACCCACTATGGCTTGACCTTGCGCTAGGCGTTTCTGAATGTCAAACGCTCTCTTTGCCCTGCTTTCATCCTCACCTGCATACACCTCTGATAAGGCTGTCAATGCATCAAATCCGTTTGTAGCAATATCTAGTACAGATTCTTCTAGCTCCATTCTAAGATCCCTACGCAAAAGTGTAGAATCACGCTCTAGGGTATCTATCTCTGCTAGTGCTTCTTTCTCAATCATGACTTTCTCATCAGCTAACTGCTTATACAGTTCGCTTTCTGCATCTAAGCCCACCATCTGAGCCTCTAGATCTGCCACCCTTAAACCTGCGATTTCTGCAATCGCTAGTTTCTGGGCATCTATCTTATCTGATTCTTTAAGTAACAGCTCTGTTTCTAGATCCAGTTCAATTTGTCTTAGGTCTATGGCTCTGTTTCTAGCCTCTGCTTCTATATCTCTACGCTCTTGCGCTAGGGCATCATTCTCTGCCTCTGCATCGTAACCTGCCTGATTGATCTCATTCTGCTTATCAGCAATCTCTGTGAGTTTTTCTTCGTATGCTATACGATCCTCATCTAAGCCAGTCATGTCTGATATGGCTTTGAGGTTTGCCAACTGTATTTTGAGCTGTTCTTTCTCAGCATCAAGCTGACCTTTAATTAGATCATCTATGATCTTTTGCTGTTCCTCTCTTTTGGCTAGTGTCTGATTTTCTTTATCTCTTTCTGCTGTTGCTTTGGCTATATCATCGGCATACTTACTAGCGATTTTACCCATTGCCACTTCTGACTGTTCAGCTTGTTTGCGTAACTCAACCATGCGTTCAGCATCTTTCATGACCTGATCAGTATCAATGTTTTTCACAGCTGTTGTGGTTGAATCCACAATCGCTGTAACACCTTGTATCACCTCACCTACTGCCTCACCTATATTAGAGGCAATATCTACTGCCTCTGTTACAATAGTTTTACCTGCTTCAATAATCTTTTCTGAGGTTGCATCTATCTCAGCATTGATCTCTGCAATTTTCTCTGCATCGTTTTGACCAAACCATTTCTCATAGGCTTTCTGGACTTGTAGCACACCTAGCTTTAGACTGTTCAAAGAAATGATCAGAGGCTGTAAGGCGATGGTCATTAAAGATCCGATCACCTCTTTCATGGCATCAAACCCTCCATTCATTTCCGATACCTTGTTGTAGGCATCGGCAATCGCTTCTGCAATCGTACCCATGACTATACCAATGGCATTGGTAACTTTCTCAACTTGATCCATGATCTTCTGGTTGCTCATCAGAGCATCCTTGAGCAACTGGAAACCCTCTACAACTAACATTACGCCAGTTGCTTTCATAGCCAGACCTAAGCCCTTAAAACCTTTGCCTAATTTAGCTACACCTTTTTTAGCACCTTGCGCTGTGGCGTTTAAAGCCTTGAGTAGCTTAGACTGCTCATTCAGCTCATCATTCTGATCAGTGATCGCATCAGTTTGTTTCTGGGTTTCTTTGGTAGCATCAGCTTGAGCAGATGCCAGTTTACCCATCATTGCCTCTATGTCTGATATGCGTTTCTCTAGATTACCAGTTTCCGCATTGATCTTGATTGTTTTTTCTACCGCCATTCTCTCTTAATCTGTGTAGCTACTTCACGCCATGTTCTAGGCATCACATGCCTACCCTTAGCTATCTTAGTTAGCTCACTGTTTGCAGGTACTTCTTTAAGTACGCTAATAATGAAACCTAAATTACTGTTCACTGTTATACATCATTTAGTAGTTCTAGACTGGCTGATCCAGTAGTGAGATCAACTTTCATGGAATTGATCTTATAGTTTCTGTTCCAGATCGTGATCATGTCGTTTGACTTGATCGCTAAAACTACGCTCAATGGCAAAATAGCCTCGTAACTCCAGAGCCTTCTAGCGGTGTCAAATAAATCAGTAATGTAATCTTCCCAGTAGGTAGCGTACAAGCTATTAGAATCAAGCGTAAGGCTATAAGGATTGATCTCAGCACCGAAGTTTATGCTCTGTGATGAATCGCTAGAGGTGTTTATTTCCCAAACGCTTGAACGCACTTGATTTGTGCCATCAACATTGAGGTAGTTTAATCGCTTATCGCCAGATAGTGTGATCGCAGGATTCACATAAAACAAAATTGGTGCGCCCACATTAGGAGTAAACTCTTTATCAAAGGCTTTGCCCATGATCACATCTGATTGGCTGTTATCATCCTCATCACTAAGCCTCTCAAAAAGCATCTGCTCAAATGGTATATCTATCTCAAAGGCTTCACCATCAAAAGTAAATTCAGTTTCTAGATCACCGTACCCTATACCACCGTTACTCACTCTAAATCTATCAGCTAGTATGGTTTCACTTTCTTCAAACCTAAAGCTGATCTTTTTGTACAGTGGTATTCTAGCTAGTTTGTGGCTATCTGCTTTCACATACTTTGTTAGATCATGTGTAGCTCCCTCTGCATACCAGTCATCTAATGGCTCTATATCATAGACATCTTTGGCAGTTGGAATTAAGACTAGATTAAACATCTTTAATAATCCCTGCAAGAAATCCTCTACGGTGATTTCTGGCATGTGATCAGCCATGACCAATTCTGGATCATAATTAGTGGATGCTCCATCCATAGTTGTACTAGCCAATACAGTGTTAGCAAATCTGTACTCTACATCTAGATCACTCAATTCTGAACTAGCACCATCTTGACCGCTTAACGCTATCTGGTAAGTATCGCCTATGTCTGGTGAATCAAAATACTGCACTGTGTTAGTTGTAGCGGTGTGAGTTGTTCTACGAACTACAATACCATTCTTGATAACTACAATCTGGAACGGTGTATTGGCTGTTGTGCTTAAGCGTATCTCTAGTGATGTACCACTGCTATCTGTATAGGTATCTGTACTGTCATTATATCCAGTGCCAGTAGTTAAACTAGATACTGGATTAAACACCTTATAATCGTTTGGTGCATTATCCTCATTGAACAGATAGCCCTCATTCCTATGCGCCCACAGATAGAGATCTGTAAATACAGCTGTGCCAAAGAAATCAGAGTTAAATGTAACTGAGTATTTAGCCTCTATTGCATCTATGATCTTAGCCACTTTTAACGCAGGTTTAAAATCATTCTTAACCAGACCATGCGGATCATTGGAGGTGTGGTAGGCTATGTTTTTATTATTGTGATTATTGCTGTTAGAGTTAAAAAACAGATCTCTGACTGGTGAAATAAGTGGATAGATCACACTGTTATTAGTGCCAGTTATATACCCACCAATACCTGCCTTTACATTACTATCTCTGTAAGTGTGATCATAATCAGATAGATCTAGATCAGTCAGCATATCCTTTCCAAACTTGCCTTTTAAACTTGTGTTCATTCCATAGAATGCAACCGTATATGTCTTAGGTCTACCATCTGCCATGCTTACAGATTCTAGCTCAACCACTCCAGATCTGTACAGAAAGCTGTTGATCTGGATGAATGCTTCTAGCCTTGTATTAGCATTATATCCGTTTTGCAGATCTGGCTCATAGTAGTGCTTAAAGATCTTGTTGTTTGTTTTTGTAGCAGGTAGGGTAAACGATTGTGAGTAATCTCCGAACACCTTAGAAATATCTCTGACATCTTGAGCTGATACATTGAACTCAATGCTTTCCCCATCGTGCATATCTGCCCTCTGGTTATCTATGTATATTTCTAGCTGTTTCATTAGTGTGCTATGTTCAGATCATCAAAGGCGTATTCTACCTCAATCGTATAGTTAATCATGCGGTCATTGATGTGCTTCTGCATTTCCAGTGAGCTTGTATTTACATTTACCGCTACACCGTTTTGTGTATAGGTGTAATCTCTTTGCTCACCAGATCCTGATGCACTTACTGTGCGATCATCAGAAAGGATCACTACATGATCAGAAACCAAAAGCTGTTTCATCAGCTCACTGTAATCCTCACCCACCCATCCAGTGTTTAGGGTTCTGGTCTTTTTGCTTTTGATATTGTACTTCATGTACTGCGGATCAAACTTTGGTATGCTGTAATTACCAGAGGAATTGACAGCTCCAGTAGTGCGCTTGAATTGCTCACTCTGGACATTTACTGCATCTGTTGATTTCTTAAAGAATGTGATGTAATCCCACATGCCAAACTTGTTTACAAAAGCCACATGTACTGGCGTTTGTTTTGGCTCACATGTTACATAGAACTTTCTGCTATCTACCACCTCTGTACCACTCATGAGATCAATACGATACCATTCCATATCTTCTGGATTCCCTACACCACCAATCTGTTCATCTCGCATGAATTTTGTAAGGTTAGGAACTCCACAAGGAAACTGCTTAATAGCCTCAGTAGCATCTCCTTGATCAATGCTTACTGTATGTGTAAAGGTGTCTGCATTAGACATCGTTACTCTAATTTTTATATCTACTGCCATAATTAAGGAGTTGGTGCGTTACCGTAATTGCCGTTCTCAGATACCGCATCCCAGTTAGTTGTAATCTGATTCCAGACTTGTTCTGCTAAGTTCCAGTCAGTATCAGCAAATGATTCTAATGGGTTCATCCATAAACCCATGACCATCACATCATCTTTGTGTACATACCTCTCTGCATCTACCATAGTAATACCGTACTGGTAGTGGTAGTTTGCACCATCCTCAAAATTGGAGTAGCCACCAGAGAATAGGAACGCATCCCAGAAACCAGTATGTACTCTGGCTGTTCCATCTGTATGGGTGTAGTTCATAGTGTACTCAACCTGCGCCCACTTAACCATACCAGATGCAGTATCACCTACTGCACTGTCATCTAAATTTGCTGAACTATATTCTATGTACTCGTTTAGAAAGTGGCTTACATCAGCATAAAAATCAGTGCTAGGAAAGTTAGATAACCGCTGTATAGTAAATACTGGAGCGTTTGGTCTAACTCCGAAATCACTATCCCAGATGTAGATCTTTAGGTTCACCGCTGTGAACGCTGATACCACTGAATTGGTATAGGTAATGATCACTGGGCTTTTACTGCCCACAAAACCAGTAGGTGCTACTGTTGGCATTATATGTCTATGTTAAATTCATCAATCATTTTCTCAATCTCTTCAGCCACTATAAATTGTAGCTGTGCAGGTAACTCAGCATACAGCTCCTCTAGCCCTTTGCTGAAAAACTCGGTTTTGGGCAATCCTCTATCCTTAACCTTTCTGGCAATCAGCCATGCAAGGTTCTTTCTATTGGCATCCGTTTGCTTAACAAAGCTACCAGTTTCTGGATCTCTCACTTTCACCCTGCGCTTCTTCATCCATTTGAGTATGCTCATCTGGTGTGCATTACTCTTCATTGAGTATGCATTCTGATATGAGTATGGACTGCCTCCCTGCACCTTAAACTTTCTACCAGATACCCCTGCATCCAGATACTTACCATACGATGCCATGAAAAACTCCAGAGCTGAATGAACACCTCCTGCCGTTATTACATAGCCTATACTGTTTTGCAGATTACCAGAGGCAACCATTCTACGGTTCGCTGTCTTACCATCATTATACTTAATGCGCTTCTTAGTACCTAGCTCTAGTTTAGCTCTACGAACTACCTCCTTTGCAAATGCATGGAGCTTACTCTGAATAACATCATTGATAATAGGACTAGCCACAGATACTGATTTTGTTTCTAGTCTGGATAGTTAGATCTACACCCCATCCTGCAAGTAGATTCTCAAAGCGATCTGTAAACGGTTCGCACGATGGATCACCTACAAGGTGAAATCCATCTATATGGGCATCACCTTTTTTGAGGTTCTGCACCAGATCATTTACCACATAGAGCTGAGTGTTCAGTACATCCTGCTCATTATTGATCCCATAGAAAGGCTCTGATTGATCTCTTATATCCTTGCTAGTTACATCTACCACATCCATTACGATCACAGAAATAGAATGCTCTATAACATGATCAGTGATTGTGGCACTGCCTAGCATCACATGTGCTAGTGGATATATGCTTTGCTTATTAAGATCAACCTCAAAAATATCACCGTAGGTAACGGTGTTGATCTGATCGTTTGCATCTAAGATGCCCTTGATTTTGTCTAGTATATCATAAACCATATATATAGAACCTAAAAGCAGGGTAAGTGTAGTACACAAAAAAAAGGAGCGCAATGCGCTCCTTATGCTATTCTGAAACCTCAGCCCACATCTCTAGTTTGCTGAGTATCTCCTGCATCATTATTGCAGGAAACTCTGGTGTCATGATCGGGCGTTTGCCCTCATCCACCATTGTCTGGAGTTCAGACCGCATGGCTTCAGCATGTGAGGCAAATGCCTCTTTGATCCAGAAGAGATCTCCACCATTTAAGGCATGGCGATCTCTATACTCCTTTGTTAGTTTGTAGTCCATTTGTGTAAGGTTGGTTAAATGGTTGCGGTCGTTCCGCACCGCAAAGTTAATTGCAAGGAAATGACAATTCCAAATAAAACTTACTTTTTATTTATTGAACGCTCTATGGATTTACGCTCTAGATCCTGCCGTTCTTGATCGTAGACCAGTTTGGTAAAGCATAAATGTATAGGCAGTTTAGTTACCTCATCATAGCGTAATAGATCACCATCTGCTAAATGATCTATACTGGATAGCCATCCCCACTTCCTGCTAAAGTTACCCTCTGGTGTTAGGTTTGTTCCAGTGTCGGAATCTTGATCTCCAAAGATGTCTGGGTATGTTGCGATAACTCCTTGCTTAAATCGCAAAAAAAAACCAGTGCGCCCAGAGCTACACCTAGTGGGAAATCCTTGTAGCCATCATTAGGCTCATACGGTTCTATTGTATATCTCTGCCCTACCTTTTGCGTTATTGGTCTGTATAGGACTGCTACCGTTTTGTGTAGCATGTCCATATCAGATAGGTACTCATCCAGATCCACATACTCCCCTAAACTTATCTCTTCTAGCATAGGTATAAATCCGTACTCTGTACCCTTGTATTCTATGATCGGAGTAAGTGAATGTTTTGTGCCAATCATCTCTAGTAGCTCACTCATCATGGTAAAGAAACCATCGGACTGCATCGTTAAGGCGGTGCGTAACGGTATGCTTAAAAAGATCTCTGATGCCTTGAGCAGTGAGAATGTAATGTCATCAGTATCTACCTTTAGGTATTTCTGGTACTGCTCAACTGTAAGCTCATTGACATGCTCAGGGAACATGATCTTCATTTCCTTATCTGATGGCGTATGTTCCATAATTTTTGTTTGTCTTTCTGTTGTAGTTGGTAATCGCTAGGCTCATGACCGTATCATCATGTAGCCCTACTGGATGTCCGTATCTTATGTTCCTAGTCTTAGGGCTGTACTCATAGGTAAAGTAGCCCATCTCTTGATAGAGGTATGGGAATAATGTTTCATTAGGAATACAGATCCCCCTCTCATTTGTATCAATAATAAGCCCTTCTATGATCTCTGTTTTGCTCTGGTGCGTAGTGATAAATGGATGGGTGTTCTGCCACTGCATTTTGATCTGCTCATAGATCGGATCTCCCACACCATTAACCTCAACCATGCATGAGGCATTGAACTTCCTTAATCGGCTCACCACCTCTTTGATCATGGTGTGCCATTGATTCTGGTTATCTCTATACACATCAACCACAATACCTTTCTGATCCATGATTGTAAGCACTGTAAAATCCTCTTGCTTTCCTATGTCCAGACCTGCAAAGCATTTGCCTACTGGTGATGGGTACTTATCTAGTATGGCGATCTGATCCACATTCTGGAACACCTCACCACCTCCATCTAGGAACTCAGCCAGATACTCCTGCCTAAACACTTTCTCTGGTACTGTCTTTTTTGCCTCATTGATCTCTGCCTCATCTATAAACGGTGTGTCGTATGAACTGCCCTTGTAGGATTTGTAGTTAGGGTACTCTGAAGATGTGCCGTATTGATACAGATCGTAAAACCAGTTCTTTCCTTTGGGTGTAGAAATGAACAGTACCTTTTTACCTCTGACCAGTAAGGTAGGCTTGATTGCCTCCCTCCATGCATCATCCTTAATGTACCCTGCCTCATCTACGATTGCATAATCTAAGGTCATACCCCTGATGTTATCATACCTCTCAGCTGATCTAAAATAGATCACTGATCCAGTTGATAGTGTGATCTCATTTGTGGAGTAGTTATTTGATCTGAGCAGGGCAGTGCCACCTATGGCTTCAATCACTTCTTTCTGCACCTTGTTAGCTTGAGAATATACTGGAGATACCCAGAGGATCTTGCAGGGTGCATCATTGATCGCCCAGTATAAAGCTAGGTTCTCTGCCATCATAGATTTACCGAACTGCCTACCTATGGATGCAATATGGTATTTCTCTGATCCGTTGATCACGCTGTTTAGCAATTCCCTTTGTTTAGGGTGTGGTGTGAATGCGGTTATCTCCATGTGTTAGGCTACTCTTTCCAATCACCAAACTTTAGTGTAATGTTCTTGAACAGATCCTCACCCTCATTACCTACAATTTCCTGCCTAGCTAATTTAGGGATCATGTATTCACTGAGCTTCAGCATCAGCTCTAAGGCTTGTTTAGGATCATCTCCTGCAACATCTGCTAACCACTTAGACATATTATCCAGATTGCTTTCTACGAGCATCTGGTAAGCCTCTTTTATTTCTTTTGTTGTAGCGTTGGGTGTGCCTTTCTTGCGCCCACCCAAACTGTTTCCTTTCTCAAACGGCATGTTAAATCATGTTAGTTTATCATAAAAGAAACCAAAAAAAAAGCACAGTGTACTACACCATGCTCTTTTCCTCGTTTAAAACCAATAAACAAATGCGTTGCCTACTCCGCTGTAAAGCACTAGCATTCAATTCCAAAGATAACTAAATCATTTAAAAGAATGTCTATTAACTCTTTTTTTTTGCTGATCGTATAGCCCACACCACAGTTAGGGCATACAGTATCAATAGGATCACAATCTGAGCCATCTTCTTCTGCGTTCATACTTCCTTATTAGTCTAGCGTTGTTTAACAGATGCTCTGAGGCATCTTCTATGTTATTTAGGTGTGAGCATACCAGTACAGTATTTATAGTGTCATAGCGTAGCTCTCTAAGTGTCTGGCGTATGTATCGCAGGTGTTTAGCCTTGCGGTGGTATTGCATTATCATAGCTCCCCAGTTATATAGTAATCATGTAGCATCTCTTGCACCTCTAGTTTTTCTTTACCTGCAAAGAAATGGTTGTATTGCTGTAAGGCATACAACACTTTCTCTTCACCTGCATTATAGAAATCGGCTGTGCAGGAGTACACGCCGATATCACATGAGGCTTTATCTATTACCAGAAAATCAAAATCTGTGTAATCACAATTAAACAGCTGACAATAAATGTAGACTTGAACTCCGTATGAGAATTTGTATCTGGCACTATACACAAAGTTCTTTAGGTCTGAGGTGGTTTTAAGATCTACGATCCCTCCAGAGTTCTTGAGTATATCTGCCTTACCTCTAAACGGTACACCCTCTACATAACCAACCGCAGGTACTTCAAACTTACTATCACTTAAAAGCTCTCTGGCTTTCTCATTCTTAAAGATCGCATCGGCAATGCGCTCGGCATTGTATTTCTCTTTATTGGTGTATAGCACATGTTTGGGATGTTGTGCGCTCATCTCTTTCCAAACCTTAGTGGTTTTTGTTGTGGTTTCACAAAAAACCAGTTCATCCAGTCTATGCGGTTCTAGGATCATCATGTGGATCAAACGCCCATCTCTTAGAGCTTGGCTGTTTGTTTCCTCACCATACTGTTGTAAGTTCCAATAAGTTTTTGGGCTGTCTAGGATCTTCTTTACGCTAGAACTGCTTAGAGCGTTCTTGCCTAGAAATCCATAGTAGAACTCATCATCATAAGACTGCTCTATTAACCAGTCATGATCATATAGTTTGCCATCAAGTAGTTCAATCTGTTTCATCTCTTTTTGTAGTATTTGTTTTTGGTAGTCTTTCATTTGTCTTTGGTCTTAATTAGGTAGATAAAAAATGCACTCACTACAATAGTTAGTATTAACACTACCCATTTAAACTCAATCATTTGGTCATTCCTAATGCGGTTAAAAACCTCTGCCCTTTATCTTGATCAATGGTTTTGATCAGTCTGTAAATGACTGCACTTGCCCTCCTAGATTTCTCTTTGTAGTTCCTTGAGGATTCTGTACCAATGTTCTGGTAGATCTGAGCATCCACCCATAGGAGTAGATTCACCTTATCAGATTCAGATCGCTTAGGATCGTTCACAATTTCATACGCTTTTGCTACTGCCATCTCTGCATCCATACTATAACGGTTTAATGTTTTCTAAATGCCTTACCCACATCTTAGCCACCATCGCTTTCCGCTGTGGCTTAAAAGGGAATCGCCTCCGCAGTAATGCATTGGCGATCCTTGTAAACTGATTCATATTATTTTCCATACTGTAAAGCGAATGTTACAGAGTTGAGCAATGGCTCAGCTCCATATCCTGCGAATACTTCATCATAGGTTCTGGTAGCATTAAAGAGCCTCCAGTATGCATCTCCTGCATCAGCATCATGAAACTTATGTACTGTGAACTGGGCTGAGTGATCAGCTGAGTTCTTGTACCTCTGGTAAAATGTTCTGGTGTGTACTAGCTTGTAGTTTTTCATTTGTTTATAAATTGGTTAATAAACTACAATATATAAAAAATCTAACTAACTGGTATAGTGCCTAGTATAAGATCTTCACAATCTGACAATCTTAAATAAGTGAATATATCTTGTCCGTTTGGTCTACCTAGCCAAACATTAGGCATCTCGTAACACATCACACCCATCTGCCGATGCACTGATCCATCGTAAGGCTCACAGATTTCTAGTGTGCGCTTTCTCAAAGCATCTTTATCAAACACATGAAATCCCTCTGGGAATAGAAAGGCTATAAACTCTGCCTTACTTTGCTTTGCACACCATCCATGATACCCCCATCTGTTCTGCATCTCTATAAGTATGTAACCGTACTCATGTGATCTCTTTAAACCTTTGACATCAATTTTACGATCATGCCAGATAAAATCTATGTACTTCTTGTCATCTTCCGTTTCAGTCTTAGTTGCATTAGTCAGCTCTTTGAAAAGAGCCTCTGCATCTGTACCCATTTTCTTTACATGTGCTAGGCGTTCTGGCGATAGCTTGAGGCTATTCTTTAGGTAATCATGTAAACTCATTTAGATCCGTTTGGGTTAATAGCTTATTGTCCTTGTAAAAGTATAGGATCATGTCTTTGTACTTGACCTTTATACCTCCATACTGCCCAGACAAATCAAACTTCCATTGCTTTCCTTTGTGGTGGGTGGTGATACCCACCCCCTCTTTAAAATCTAGTATGTCATGACCATTAGCAAATAGCCAGACCATGAGTAGATTACTAAGTTTCTCACCCTGCATCGTAGGTAGCGTAGAGATTTCTTAGATCATCAATATGCCGTTTCCATTCTCTGGGTGAGCAGGTGCAGGGTACATACATCTTATGTTGAAATACTCTAGCATGGATCTTACTGAGTGGCTCTTGCCATTTCTCCTTGATCTCGTTACCATTGAACTCACCAAAGAATGTTTCCAGAGCTTGGTGTTCATCTCTTTCTAAACACAGCACCTCAGTACGCTTGTATGGGAATGCTTTGTTTAGAGCATCTTTACGAGCCTCACACCCACAATCAATTCCAGTAGCATCTACAAAAGCATCTACTACCGCTTTGATCCCAGTGGCTTTAGTTATTTTCTCTATGGTATCACCCACCCCTTTGGAGGCGGTCATAGTCTTTGTTTTGGTAATCTTCGTACTCTTCTTTGAGTTTTTCTTTGACATAATTCCTAGTCTTTTTGATTGTATCAAATATGTTTTTTAATGAGATCTTACTGCCCTTGCTTATATCCCTCATGCTCAGATCACTCTGATAGTATAGCTTAAACATTTTGTCATAATACCAGTGCATTTCTGAACTGGTTTCATAGACCAGATCAACCATGTATTCAAAGCTCTCTGCCTCTTCACTATCAAACGCTTCAATATCTACCACTTTCCATTCTGGATGCTCATCCAGTGGAACGGTCTTTATTGCCTTTGCGCTACCCTTAGATGAACGCACTATGTTTCTGAGTGTAACCCACATGAAGAGCATGTTAGGTTTGCCATCCGAAATGATGGTATCTGGATTCTTAATGTATTTGTGCAGTCTGATGTACATCTCCTGCACCACATCTTCTGCCTCATGACCTGCGCCTAGCTTGTAAGCCATACGCACATAATCTTTGTGGTATTTACTTATCAGCTCTAACACTATTCTGGTTTACTAGTCCATGTAATAACAAACGCAAACAGCACCATACATATCTGGAGGCTGTGGTATGTAGGATCTTCATGATCATCATCCATCGTAGAGTTCCAATAGTTTACACCTACTAGCAGTCCTGCCAGTGGTGCAATATCAACCGCTATATTCATACTTCTGTAATTTAGATTCAAGCTCTATTATATCTTGTGTTTTTTTATGTACTAAGGTTCTGAGCTTTATATTCTCTAGAACAGTATCTATCCTATGAGATTGCGCCAGATACTCATCCGAATGAATTAAGCCATCTATTATAGCTTCAGTAACATCAAACATCTTTCGGTAATCCTCATCAAACTTGTAATTCATCTCATGAGCTTTAGTAGCATGTATCACAGTGGCATGGTTTTTATCCATGACCTTTCCAATCGCACTGGTAGTAAAAGCTCTTCTTGCGCTTACCATGAATGCAAATCTGGCTACTACATTTCTACGCTCTCTGTTTGTCTTTATGTCAAACATCTCAGCGTATCTCTCGTATTCTAATCTGAGTACAGTTTTAGTCATTACTGTCTTTTGGTTCTAAGTTTATATCTAGAATATCAAACTGATCTTCATACATTTTTAGTTTGCGTTGCAACTGTTGTATAGTCAGCTTGAGATCTGCATTCTTCGCTTGAGCCTCCCAGATCATTGGCTCTACTTCTTCAACTAGATCTACACATGCATCAATAGCACCGTAGATGCTAACTAGGTCTAAAAAAATATCTAGCTCATGACTATTCTCTGAGGTGTCCGCAGGTCTTAACGCTTGAGCTATTTCCATTAGATCACGATTCTTAGCTCGTAACCAGAGTAATGTCATAGATCTACCCATTCCTTTTTCTTTGAGTTCAATGTAGTTCATTTTCTTAAAATGGGAAATTAGATTGTTTTGTTTCCTTTTTCATGATCAGATTCTGTCCATCAATTTCAAATCCTACATTGCTAGGCAAACTGCGTAACCTTATAGGTTCATCTTTACTGGTTGGTTTACCACCAGTTTCTATCTCTTTGATCTTAGCCACATGTATATGTGAGTACATCCACTCAGTAGGGTGTGCAACATAGCGGTGTATGATCAGCATGGAATCAGAGCGGTTACTATGCTTACCCCCACCCTCAACATCAGACATGCTAGGAGGTATTGGCAAACCTGCATACTCATGTGATGCAGGATGCTTTTTTCTTAATGCCTCTGTAACAGCATGAACACATAGCCAGATAGAAACCTGCCGATCCTTACACCAGTTTCTAAAGTGTGTAAGTACCTCGTAATCGTATTCATGACCGCCCAGAGATTTGTACATCTCTTTGTCTTTTGCCAGTGAGTTGTATGGATCAATCATGAACCCATCAAACTCATGCTGTATGTGCAGATCAGTTGCCTCTTCTATGAGATCATTGTAGGTGTACATTTTCTGCTCTGAATCTATAATAACGAAATAGCGTTGCATAAAATTCATGGCACTCTGTAACTCTTCTTGCGTTGATCCCTGCAACACCTTACCCAGATAAAACTCCGAGATCTTTGTAGCTATGCTAGAGGCTGTATTTTCACTTGAGTATACCAACCATACCATATTATTTTTAAGGCTCTGTAAGACCATTAAAAACAGCACTACGGTGGTCTTACCTACATTAGCATGACCTAGCACTATATTAAGGTCAGCTTTTTTAAAAACGAAATGGGTATCTATTCTATGGTGTCCAAACTCATATCCAGTTGTTACCTTACCTCTTCTGATCAGATCTAGTTGAGATTGTAATGATGCGAATGATATAATCATGTATTGGTTTTAATTGTAAAAAAAAAGGAGGTGCTTTTATTGCACCCCCCTATGTTCATCTAGAATGGCAAACCATCCTCTGCCACCTCAGCGGTAACTTTTACTTTCTCTCTGTCTTGAAAATGATCAGCATGTGTAGCTCCAGATGTATCTGGATCTTTGCCCAGTACCCAGTTCACCATGCGCTCTGCATTCTCTAGAATAATAGCCAGATCCTTACCACCTATCTCAGCTGATGCTTTTAAAGCTGTCTGGCGAACGATCAGCTCATCTTTGGAGGTATGTGTAGTTAGCTTTGTTCCAAACGCTTTAGATGTACTTGCAGGAGCATCAGCTACTGGTTTGTAATCATAGTCTGGATTGCTAGGTTTGATCGTATAAAACATTTTGTCGTTATACATCTTACCAGTAATAGCATAGGTGGCTTCTTGACCTACCCTAAACTTATCCTGCGTTTCACTTTTGGAATTATACTTTCCATTATCACCGTTTGCAAAGGTGATGTAATAACCATACAGAGTTCCGTACTGGCTCTCATATGGCTTGTTCGTAGGTACTACTTTAGTAACCTCACTGATCTTCGTTGGTGTTTCCATGTGTTTTAGTTTTTAATGGATTAAACAAATCTACTTTAACGATACAAAAATTCTTATCAACCTCGCTGTCAAATTTGATACGCAACTCTTTGTAGTATTTAGGGCTGTCATCATAAACATATCCCAGATCCACAAGTGTATCAGCAACAAACTTTGAAACAAGTACAACATTATCCACATCAAGCCTACTATTATAAGCGATCCTAATGCGAATAGATTCTGCGTAATAATGGTCATAACCATCCAATGCGGTTTCAACCTCTTTTTTATACGCATCTTTAACTTTCTTGCGGTATGTCCAATGTTTCCCACTGTATAAACTATTTAGGGAAATTGTCTTTGGTAAGATCAATTCCAGTGTTATCATTTTCTCTATCATACCCTAGATATTCCAGTTCCTTATTTAAGTGATCCATAGCTTTTATGATGTCATTCACTATCGGATTGTCTGGCTTCTTACCTGCCCTTAAAAGGTAGGCAATCGCCACACCTATATTATAACTATCCCTTGAGAAATCCATACATACATCAAACGCCTCTATGCCTTTGTATTTACCCACATAGTAGGCAGGAGTATTAAACGCCTTTTGGTTGGTAGAGGTAGGGCTTTTGATCGGGGATTCCGAAGTGGAGGTATAGGTGGTTGTATACTGTTTGTCTGTTACACTCATAATTCTCTGGGTATTGAATTTCTTTCGGCTTCATGGGCTAGAATATATTGGTGGATCATCAGATCAACTGTTTCTGGAGCTAGGTTCTTCAAGCTGTGATTTCTGTATGACCAATTCATTACATGATCCAATCTAGTTTTTAAGGATTTAACCTCAGCCTCTAAAACATCTATATACAGATCTCTATCGTAGTTTCTATTTACACTCATATCCCCAGTACATAATTAGTTGATTCATCAATGATCATCTCATACCAGTCATTGGTATGTGCAGGTTTACTTCTGGTAGTTTGATTAACTGCCCATGCGGTTAGTGCAAAATACTGATCTACTTGTAGATCCTTAACAGCATCAAAAAATCTACCCTGCAATGTATGTGGGCATTTTGTTAATAGCCATGCCAGATGCTCGGCATGTTGATAATCTTTGTTCATAATAATTGTGAGTTGGTTAATAATATCTCTAAGGTAATCAGATCAGACTTATTAACAAGTAGGTGAATAAAAAGTTATTAACATGACTTGCGTACCTTATATAAGTATATATATTCTATATATCTATATACTATATGCTACTCTATAAGAGTAGCTATATAGTATAGTATATATAAAAAAAAAGAGGCTAGTGCATAAGCACCGCCTCCTTTTATCATTAACCAACCTAGATCTATCTGATTCTCTTATCCACAGATCTAACTGCAAAGTAACCACCTACAACCGTAACTGACAACATATTCCACAAACTTATCCATGATTCATCAACACTGAGGTAGCCCATACCATCAAAGAAAGTACACACTACCAGAAAGCCTACCACCGTTATCAATGTCAGTGGGCGTACATTCTTGCTTAACCAACTGTCGCTAGTCATGTCAGCTTTCCATCTCTTGCTGATCTCAGCCTCAATGTTAGCTTTCATTTCAGCTTTCTCTTCTGGAGTAGATACAAAGCGATCTACAACATTAGCTACTGCCTCTATCGTTTCTTTTGCTCCCCCTGCGAATATCTTTCTTATTGGATTTCCCATTACATGTGTTTTTACATTTGCATTCTTTTGGCTCAGTGGCGCAATACTTATGAGCCACAAGCCTCACATTCTGGGTTATCTATACTGCACTGTACTGGTTGTTCAGCGGTTTCCAGTTCCGCTATGAAATCATTAAAGCTGTCAGACATTTTTGAGCCTATCGTTTTCTTTGGTCAAGTAGAGTACCTCAGTTTCTAGCCTACCAACTTTTGCCGTAAGTGTAATCACTTGGGCGTTGCTCTCCTCTAGCAAGGTTTCTAAGCGGAGAACTCTTTGTTTTAGGTCATCGCGAAATTGGACTGTATCATTTTGCATTAGATCTTGATTTTTATCGGCTGATTTAGCCTTTAATCTTGCCTCTAAGTATTTCCAGATCCCTGCACTTCCTACAACAGTCAGTACGGTAACTAAAATTTGAACTACACCTTGATCCATTATTATTTATTCCTTGCTAGTTTTTCTTTATATACTCTGATCACATTCCATACTGACATAAGGAATATAATACACCACCCTACACTAGATCCTTTTAGAGATCCCACACTGTAAAGATTTTCAATAGTTAATAATGCAATCACACTGGCGAACTGCACTGCCCTTAGTCTATGTTCTAGACATCCAGAAAATAAGGCACTCCATAATTGATACAACCCTGCACTCATTGCAATACCTATGAATAGGTAACTCGTAGTGTGCATGTCCGTTACCAATGTACATGGTAACGCAACAGTATGGCATAATCCAATCATGACCTCATTAGGCTCACTGTCAGAGTATAAGAATATATCCTTAGCTCGTTTTAACCCTTGTGATTTTCCCATAACTCATACTTAGTTTTACCGTTTAATTTATAAGCCTTGAGTATTTGATTTCTGTTATCAGCTCCTACATAAGAAACATGAACCCATGATGGGTTCTGATCAGTTCCAAATTCCCAGATTAATTGATCAAAGCTGAGGTGATCTTTTATGTAGTTAAAAACTGCATAATTCTCATCACCATTATCTAGATCTAAAGCATTGCCCTCACAATGCTGTGATCTAGAACTGCCACCTATTAGATCATTTAATTCTTTTGATCTGTACCCAGAGCTTACAAATAATGGACTGCCCAAAAAATTTCTTACTGGTTGGAAAATATACTCTGCTATTCTCTTTAGGTTTATGCTGTGTTCCACCGTTGGAGTATTTGCAATTCCATGCCGTTGTGCAGTAGCAGATCTCACCGCTTCTGCAAGGGAAAGGTTTTTGGACAGTTTCATTAGTCATTATTTATATAAGCACTACCGATGCCTTGATTCATTATATCACCATCACAGCAATCTACTGAATAGACATCACGATCTCTACACAAACATCCTCTACGCCTACCCTTTGGTGAGGTACGGCTTGGAGTTTTAACTTTCTTGTTGTTGCTCATCATCTACAAATTCACCAGTTTCAATACTGACATTTATACTGCCGTATTTTTTCTCTAGTTTAGCACCTAATTTATCAAGCCTTTCCTGCATACCTTTGAACTGATCCATTGCTATTGCATGGGCAAAGTGTAGCTTAACTACTTCATCTTTTTGTTGCTTAGATTCTGCTACATAGCGTTGCAAATTCTCTAATTCTTTAGGCGTTAATTTCTTTCTGTTTTGTGTACTCATTTTATCTATTATTTATTTATAAACTGTTTGGGTTTCCATCCATATTACACACTCTTCATGTGTTCCCATGAATGATGGGATACTGTCTACCAATACCTCATGTATGGTTTCCTCTTCATTGTATGATTCTAGTTCTAGTAGTGGCATTAGTAAGTAGCTGTATTACCATTAACGATTGAGCAGGTGTAAGCACCTGCACTATCATTAGCGTTATTATTATCAAATGTCCATTCAGTGATCAAGCCACTACTCACTGTCTGTGAGCTGTCAGCTATTGTACCGCTATTATACAAGGTTGTAACCTCAGATCCAGATAATACTTTGTTATAGATCTTAATCTCATCATAATCTAAATTTGCATTACCTGCACTATTGGTGAGGTGTATGTTCTCACCTATCCTGCCCTTAGTGGCATTCATAGCGGTTCTAGTGCCACTATTTGCAATAGCCTGACTGGTTGCTTCAGTTGCGTTCCAATACATCTTAAAAGCGTTCCCTGCGTTTGTCTGGGATGCATCGTAGGTAATGGTGATCATGCAAAAGTTTTGTGATTGCACATTGCCTCTGTTTGTACTACTCCATCCAGAGCTGTTTACACCAGTTGCTGTCTGATTATCATGTAAAGCCCATTGGCGATCAAAATTGACTGAGTTGCTTCTGTACCTAGCAACTAACCTATTTAAGTTTTTACTGTATGTTAAAAACATACGGTTGTTACCATTGGAATTTGTGTTACCAAAATTGTAAAGCAACTGATTCTGCTTAACACCTCTATTTCTTACCCACATACTAAAACTTAGATCTTGAGTAGTGTTAATGCTAAACGGTGCAGATCCAGTAGTACAGTTTATATAATCACCAGTGCCATCATTTTCATAGAATCTGGTGTTAGTGTATGCAGGTGCATTGCTAAAACCGTAAAATTCTTTCATGCCATGTGGTGCAGTCTTACTTGCTTCACCAGATAAAGTAGTTAAGGAGTAGCTACTACTCCCTAACTCAGTCTTTATATCGCTTATGCTGATTGCTCCAGAAGATTGTAAAGCCATTATCTATTGATTTAAATCACCATCAACTGCAATAACATCCCCTTTGACTTTGAGATCGCCAGAGGCAGTAAGCCTCGCTACCTCAACTGAATCAATCACAAAGCTAATTGTGTTAGATCCATCTACATTTACTCCGATGTAATCAGTTGTGCTACCAATTTTAGTTACTCCCTGCGTAAGTACCGTAGGTATTCTTGCTGATCCTAAAGTTCCAGAGGTTATTTTACTTGCACTATGGTTAGGAATACGAGCAGTGCCAAAAGCACCGCTCGTAATCTTACTTGCATCAAGGTTAGGCACATCACTTGCTGTGATGTTCATACTGCCAGTAACATCTATATCTCCTAGTATATTTATTGCCATGCCTTAAATTTAATCAATTATATAAATCTAGTTTCTTTTGCCACAGATGCTTATGTGGTAATTACCGTTTGGTAATCCTGCTACTGTTACAGTGCCATTATCTGTGTCCATTGCCATGTCTGCCAAAACAAAATTGCCATTAGCATCAAACAAAGTAATAGAGGCAGGGAATGCACAGCGGTGCGAACTTTGAGCAACCGAGATACTAGTTACACCACTAAAACTTTCTGTGTAAGATGATTGATCACTTGAGAAAGTTGTACCGCTTAATGAAAGACCATTACCTGCACTGTATGTAGTATCTGTATCTGTTGCAACAAAATTCAGCTTACCAGTTGTATCATTGTAGGTAACTGTTATGTTTGTTTCTGTGTTACTAGAAACCATTGCACCAACTATATCTTGAACCTGCTCATCAGAAAGCTGAGTGTTTGCAGTTCCTGCAATAACACCACTAGCGGAAATGGTTATATTACTACCTCCACTAAATAGAGCGTAAACAGATGCATCAGATCTGTTAGTGTTTGTGGTGTAACTCGGCAAACCGAATGTACCATCATGTTTTAGGAAATGACCTGCCGTTCCTGCGCTTGGGACTACACCACTGTTACCAGTTCCTAATGCTGTACGAATTTGACTAGCAGTTTGATCAGCTGTCGCACCTGCTTCTATACCGTTTAATTTAGTATGATCAGCGTTCGTAAAGTTGTTTTGAGATAGCTCACCATCTTGAATGGAATATGTAGTGTTATCGTTTGCTGAGGTAAGCGTTTTAGTTCCACTGTTATATGACAATCCACCTGCTAGAATTAAATCATCACCTGCGATAACATCATTTCCATCAACAGTAAATACAACATCCGTTGCTCCGAATGTTTCAGCTGTTAAGTAGCTAGGATCAGTAGCAGGAACCCATGATGGAGTTACATCAGCTCCAGTAGCAATACCATCTAATTTAGTTTTTAAGGTACTGGTAAAGTTTTTCTGAGTTAATCCACCATCACCAACTGTGTATTGAGTGTTAGTATCATCAGAGCTAATTGTAAAGGTGTTAGATGTTGCATCGTATGTAACGCTTGTAGCATTCTCACCCTCAAAATTTACTTGCGCTCCTGATCCAATGGTTTCTGAGTTTGTACCATCAGATGCTGTCCATGATCCATAGGCATCTGCACTGGTTGCGATGCCATCTAATTTCGTTTTAAGCGTATTAGTAAAATCATTAGCAGTTTGAATATCAGCAGAAATAACACCACTAGAGATCGTAATACGGCTACCAATTTTAACACCCCCTTTAGTAGATGCACTAGCTGTCGGTAAAGAGTAGTTATTGGCGTTATCACTAGCACCAAAAGGTAATTGAGAAAATGTAGTACCATCATTTGAGATGCTCCATCTTTCTGTACTTTCATCCCATTGAAACACTGGCACAAAATTACCAGAGCCACGATCAACAGAAAGCCCAGAATCTGCTCCTGCATCTGCTCCAGAGTTTAATGTGATGTTGCTGTCCTCAACAGCTAACTCAGCTGTGTTTAAAATAGTCTGTGTACCATTGACAGTAAGATTACCAGTAACTACAACATTATTTGAGAATGTTTTGTTACCTGCAACTGTTTGCGCTCCAGAGGTACGAACTACTGTGGAATCAACACTGATCCCATCAGCACCTACACTAATACCATCATCAGCATCAGCTGAGAAAGATACACCAGTCAAGGTAATACCATTACCTGCGGTGTATTCTAGTCCTACCACTTCCCATGCTGATCCAGTATAAATTTTTACTTGATCATCAGTAGTGTGGAAATAAATTTGTCCAGTCGTTGGTGAACTGGGATTAGCAGTCAGTGTTTCTAATGCGAAATTCTCTATCTCTGAACCGCCTAGATCTAAACTACTGAGAAACTTAATAGCCATAATTTTTTTATTATATAATTTTAATTAAAATATGCTTTACCGCTTTGAGCGGTTCTAAAATTTATTGATACTGCGTTATCGCTAGTGTACTCTACCTCAGCAAAAACTACTTCCTCAGCACTGTTCACAATAGTTACACTAGGTCTAGTGTTTAAATTGTGAGTTACTGACCATGTAGCACTAGCTACTGATTGGCTATGTGTATAGCGCACATCAATCCACTGGATCTGTGTACCAGTAGATTTTAAGACCTGCCCTGCCGATCCAGTAGCATTGTCTTTATCCTTGACCTTACCGCTAAACTTAACAGAATCGGTATTGACATAAACTGGTATGGTATTACCATCACCATCAGACAGCTGAACCTCACCAGTGATCTCAGCACTGTCAGTTGTTTTGATCAGTCCTTTGTAGGTGTCTTTTACCTTATTGCTCGTTAGCGTTGCCATGTATTTTGTCTATATATCGTTTTAACCGTTGTAAATTGATCCGTTTGGGTTTGTATCTTTTAGATGTTCCACCCTCCGTAATATGCATCTTTTTGCGGTTGCATGTCATCATTATTATTGCTAAAGTATTCTGGGTACTTATTAGTGTTAAAGCTCATGTAATCCATAAACCTCCTGCCGTAATGCTCTGCAATATCTCTGTGTTTATTGCTTAACATGTCAATTTCAGATTGCTCCATAGGAACGCTATTCTCGCTAGTGTGTTTGTATGCGCCTCCATTGCCGATTGTGTAGGCACTGTGAGGCAGATATTCACTCATAGCAAAGTGTATAAGCATAGGCTGAATGTAATCATCTAGTATGGTGATATAATCAGCTTGTAGGCTGTTGTTCGTTATATCAGCTTTGAGCTTATCATACAGTTTAGTTCCTAAATAGGACTGTATATGGATCTCTTGCGCTATCTCAATAAATGGCAGGATCTTATCACTGTCTACATTACCAGAGATCACACTGTTCTCAACTAGGTGTTCACGCTTTATGAATAATACTTTTGCCATTATTTACCGTAATTTGGATGGTGTCCATTGTCTTTCATATCAACTGGTGCTTTACTGACCTCTTCAGGGTTTTTAGGTAGCTTAAAACCGCTACGCACCGCTTGATTTACATTGACAAATTTTGTTCCTGCTAGGGCATCCCCTCCGTAGGGTTCGCCATCTTTAGTTAATTTCTTTTTATAGATCCTGCGTTCCCATCTGTGGTGGCAGTTCACGCCACCTTTGTATTTAAAGATGGAGTAGTTTCTGCCTTTATGCCCATGCGATTTGTTTACGCCCTTTGCCGAAAGGAATCCTATGTCCTCTTTGCGGTAAACCTTGCTCCCTTTAAGCATCTTTTTACAAAAAGATCTCGTTTCCCCCTCAGCACTCTTGCTAGTACCTTTTACATAGGCATAGCGAACCTTGTACAGCTCATTATCTTGTGATGAATCATCTCTTGCAGATAGGTTCACTAGACCGTTGAGGTAATTCTCAACATCAAAATCCTCTGGCTCATCTTGAGTAGATTCTTCATCTACATCAATAAGCTCATATTCATTTTCTAGCGGTTCATCTTCACCTACCTGCTCAATAAAATTTTCTAGATCAAAATCACTAGACAATTTTGCACTGTGAGCATCGCATGGCATGTACCATGTTTTGCCATCTACATCATGAGTGTGATAACCAGAGCATCCTAGATCCTCAGCCATCTCTTCAGCTTTCTCTTGACTGGCATAAGCCAAACGGTCATTTATGATAGCAAAATCATTATCCACTACCATAGATGCCAGACTGTCTTTAGGTACGCAATTAGGTACTTTCTTACCGTTCTTCATTTTCGTACCAACCATCTCATATCCTGCCTCGCATGGATTGTCTTTATCTAGATTAGTGCATCCGCAATCCTTAGAAAATTTACGCCCAGTTTCCTCTTCTTTTGTTTCAGCATCTAGATTGTCATAATCCATAAACTCTAGAGGCTGTAAAGTTTTAAAGTATAGGTTTAAGGTGATCTGGTTAAATGTTAGGATCTCATCCATTGCATCTAAAACCAGTTCCTGCGTACTACGGATCACTGTGTTTTGAAATAACAGTGATGCCGTTTTGATCTCATCAGCATTAGATCCCATACCGCTACTATCCTTGATCCCCAAAAGGAATGGACTGGTAATGCGGTGTGCTACCATTAGTTTTTCTCTGGATTCCTCACTGAGAAACTCGTATTGGCTTGAGGCATCTGATAACTGGACTGGCTCAATAGAGGCTTGAGTATCTGCACTGTCATTGAACGCAAGGATGAATTTCCCTGCATTGCTTGAGCCACTAAATTTGTCAATGATCTTGTTCTCAATAATTGCTCTTTCCTCATCAGATGGAACTCCATTATTAAAGTTGATCAACATGGATGGGTGCAACCCTGAGCGGACATTATTTATGTGGAAATTAGCTACCTCAGCTTCAAGCTCTGCATACTGCAACCCCCCTTGATAGTCTACTGGTGAATAGTAATAGAAACCTGCTCTGTACGGCTTAATACAATAGATCTCAATTTTATCACCTTGCTCACCAAAGCCAAACGCAGGAATGCGCTCTGGCTCATATCCCTTTTTACGGATCTTGCTCCAGTCTTTAGAATACCAGTACGCTTCAATTTCGCCATCTTCATTGCATTTCTCCATGCGTAATGTTTCCACTGGGAAATGCTCTACCTGCGCTACTTGCGATTTGTCATCATTGTAGATTACTTGAAATGTCGCTTGACCTAATGCTTTAACATCAAAGCAAATCCTGCGTAAACAGTGTTTGCTAAACATGCTAATCATCTGGGCATATTGATCTGGTCTACGGTTTGCATCAGTTGCTCCGATACCCTTACCATAGATCAACTCAGTTACACCATTTATGATGGCATTATTAGTTGCTGATCCATGATACTGTGAGATCAAGTAGTCATAATACAAGTTATCATCACCATACTCAACCCATGACTTGCGATTATCTTCTTTCGCTTGGGGTGTAGTGTAATTGCTTAGATTTACTATTCTTATTTTACTCATCGGTATAAATATCCATTACTACTGCTTTCTTTTTCTGTGTATGTGTCCTCTAATGTGGTGTATTTCTCTAGATCAGTTTGATCAGTACAAAACATTTTACCTCTGTATATCTCCTTATAACTGTCATTAACATCTTGCACTATCAATGTGTAAAATGTACCCTCATTTATAAAACCAGTTGGCATACTGCCAATCTGGGATTTTACAAAATTGTCAGTTAATCTCCTTACTCCTGCACTAACAAAGGAGTTTACCACCTCTTTGGTTTCCTCATTAGTTATAGAAAATTGCACAGCTCCAGTAGGAAACTGTCTAGGCACTACTTTTACCTCGTGCGGATATTGTGTTGTTATAATGTGCATACTTATATAACCAGAAAATGGTGTATCTGTTACCAAAAAAAAGGGATGCCCGAAAGCACCCCTCTAACCAAACACACAAAAAAGACTAGAACAGCCTTATGAGTTAGATCCGCTAGTTACTGATGGAGATGTAGACAATCCTGCAAACGGATCAGCCTCTGTTGCTCCCTCTAAGAAATTAGCAGGTAATTGCTCCTGCGCTGATAAGGTCAAAGTGTAACCACTCATATCACCCATACCTGCACCAGTTACAATAGATCCTCCAGTTACCTCTGCACCATGCTCTACACCCATCATGAATGCATTGCCGTTGTAATCATGTACTACTACATGTGGTCTACCGTAGGATAATAGTTTAATTTCTTTGTGATCCTCTTTTGATAACTTAGTCAAAGACAAGTTCAGAGTTTGCTCAAAGAAAGTTGTACCGTTTTCTCGGCTTGAGGTGATCGCTTGTTCAAAGCTAGATCCACCTTTCAGCTCGTATTTGAATGCTGTGATCGTACCTAGATCATCAATAACATCCGTATTTGTTGAATCATAGGTAGCGGTAGCTCCATAGTTAATGAAATAGACAGCTTTAATACCACCTACAACATCCTTACAAGGAACAGCTCTACCTATCGTTAAGTTACATGCCATGCTTTATATTTTTTTGGAAAGAAAAAAGGCGAACAAGCAATCGCTCACCCGCCTTTATTCAATAATTAAACCTTGTTATTCTTATGATGCCAAAGTGTACAAAACACACTCAGATCCAATACCGTAGTTTACACCTGCGGTGAAACGCATTACGATGCGTACATTTTGATCACCCAACGATTCCGCAGTGTCAATTACGCGGACTTCATTATGGTCAGACATCAAACCAGTGCCGAAATATAAGTTCTCTCTACGCGCACAAACCATGTGATCTTCTGGCATACCTGCACAGACAAATAATGGAATACCCTCGTAAGATAATTGCGCTCCGTTTCCGTACCACATTGATCCCTTACCCTCTAAACCGTTTGCACCTACACCAGATGCTCCGAAACCGTTTAATGAACGGATGTATAGTTGAGCTACTTTCTTTGGTACATAGATCGCTAGATCCTCAGCACCGTAAACAGCTGATGGGATAGCATCTACTACCTTAGCTAATTCAGCTTGAATAGTTCCAGATGCAAAAGCAGTTTCAGTTGTAGTAGCATCTACTACTGCGCTATCCGCTGACATCAATACTGTCAAACCATCAAACTCACCTGCGTTTGCGTTTACGCCACCCCAGATGTTTTGCTCCATTTTCTCAGCTACTTTAGCTGATACATGACCGATTAAGAAATCAGCAAATGATGGAGGCAGTTGATCGTAAGCTGAATAGCCCATCTCAACACTTTCCCAATCGTTTCTAAAATCTTTTCTACACAAAGTTAGATTTACTTCATACTCTTCGGGCTGAAGTACGCGCTCTGTAAGCGTTACTTGAGATTGATCAGAGTAATCACATGATGCATCTTTTACCAATGCATTTGTGCTTAATACTTTCAATGTTTCCTTGAACTTAATGTTCGGCTTAACAGTGATTCCGTTGCCTTCAATAGTGTCTGCACTCAATAGAGATGCAGAAATGTATTTTCCAGCAAATTGACCTGCATATGTGGTCGTAATACTCGTAGACATAATTTAGTTATTTATGTTTTTTATTAAAAAATTATCGTTTTATTTTATCTGCAAATGCAGTGATATTCTGTAATCTAGATGAACGCCAGTTATCAACTAGATCATCATGAGCAGATTCTGTGGTTTGCACCATCTCTCTAGCCTCATCAAAGCGATCAAAAATATCATCAGCATTCATGCCTAAACCTTTTGCTGATTCCTCTACTTTATCTAATAGATCATTTAATTCATCAGAGGCATCTTTAGCGAATAGCATCTGTGAATTGATGATCATCTCATCTACTGCAAGGCTGATATCAGACAGTTTTTCTTCTAGATCATCCATCATTTCATAGGTAAAGTAAGTAAGATCCATCATTGATCCTTCTACCTCACCCATTTTGCGTTCTATGTCATCAACTAAGCTCAGTTTTACATTGCGCTTAGTTGATCCTAGATTAGTTCCTTTTTTCGCTTTGGACAATTCAGCCCAAACTTGTTGTAGTTTCTTCATGTTACTTGAGATTTGTTAAGCGGTATACTAATGGAAATTTATCTTCTAGATCATCAAACTCTCCTTGAGTTGCTCTCATTAACGCCATCATTCTTTTAGCCTCATCTATCTCATCATAGATCTCATCTGCATCTACACCTAATGCACTAGCACTATCCTCAATTCTTTTAATAGCATCAGTAAGCTCATCAGCAAAATCTTCTAAGGAACTCGCTTCGCTATTGACAATGATGTTATCTACTTTTCTTTGGACTTCATAACATGCATCTTCTAGCTCTGGCATTAGTTCTTCTATGATGTAAACTGCCTCATTGTATGCATTTTCACCATATTCTCTGGCATTCTCTACATCTTGAATTGCATTAAGTTTAACACCTCGCTTTTTAGAGCTGAGGTTTGTATTCTTTTTGCCTTTAGACAATTCAGCCCAAACCTTTTGTACTTTCTTCATGGATCTTAATTTATTTTAAA
>Ga0181377_1000132_pt1 | contig 29123 bp, 25 predicted proteins | sample LowvirmetaG_9_FD_130160 | JGI IMG/M metagenome (GOLD analysis project Ga0181377, IMG submission 130160) | Marine viral communities from the Subarctic Pacific Ocean - Lowphox_13 viral metaG | ecosystem: Environmental > Aquatic > Marine > Oceanic | place: Subarctic Pacific Ocean | collected...
CTCCCTCACAATGATGACATGAAGGCCAGAATTTTCGCCTTCACGTTCTTCCACATCATATCCCATTTCACGCAAGGCTTCGGCGGCTTCCATGCCACCTGGAACATCGATTTCCACGCCAACAGTATCACCGCGCGCGATAATGTTCGGCAGTTCGATGGCTTCCTGAGCTGTCTTGCCCCACTCAAGAACCCCAACAAGCGTTTTCGAGACATAGGCCACGATGGAATTGCCGCCCGGTGATCCGGTGACCATGAACAGGTCACCATCGGGATCGAAGACGATTGTTGGAGACATCGAACTGCGAGGCCGTTTCAATGGGCCGGGTGCGTTCGCGACGGGCTTGGTGCCCTTTGTCGGCTCGCGGGAGAAATCTGTCAGCTCATTGTTCAGCATGAAGCCGTGAACCATGAGGGACGAGCCGAAAGCCGCTTCTACGGTGGCGGTCATGGAGACGGCGTTGCCATCTGCATCCACAATGGAGATGTGCGTGGTGCCGGGCGCGTGCTCGGTGGCGTCTTCTCCCCAGAGCGGGCGGATTGGGTCTCGTCCAAGCGCAACGCCAGGATCACCCGGGAAGGAGGCCGCATCCGGTGCGAAGGCTTCTTTGGCGCGGACGCGCAGATAGGCCGGATTGATCAGGTCTTTTGAGGGTACCGGGACGAAATCAGCATCGGCCAGATAATGATCGCGGTCCGCATAGGCGAGGCGTTGGGCGTCGACAAAGGCTTTGAGATAGCCTTCTTCGGTCATGCTCGTCTCGTCGGTTGGCTCCAGCAAATCATAGAGTCCCATGATCATGTTCTGCGTCACGCCGCCGGAAGAAGGGGGTGGTGCCGAGCAGATGCGATAGTGATCTGCCCGATCACCGCAAAGGGCTGGCCTGACTTTGACGGAATAGGTCGAAAGATCTTCGAGACTCATATCGCCCGGAACAGCATCCCCGTTGACCGCGTCCACGATGGCTTGTGCAATGTCGCCTTCGTAGAAAGCGGCTGGTCCGGAATCCGCGATGGCAGACAATGTCGCGGCATAGTCCGGATTGGTACGGATGAATCCGACGGGCAGCGGCTCTCCACCCGGATAGAAGTACTCGGATGAGGCAGGCAGATCGTCGAGCCGTACTGCGCCGCGCAGGCGCGGATTGGCCAGCAGGCCGGCAAGGCGTGGTGAGACTTCGAACCCATCTTCAGCCAGTTTGATGGCTGGTTGGAACAAGGCGTCCCATTCGAGTTTGCCAGCCGCTTCGTGAGAAGTCTTGTAGAGCGCAATCTGGCCGGGCACGCCAACGGCCTTGCCGGACTGCCAGGCTTCAAGGAACCCAAGCGGCTTGCCATCCTTCATGAAATGGTCCGGCGTCGTGGATGCGGGGGCAACTTCACGTCCATCAAAAACGGTGATCTCGTCCTTGGCACGATCATAGTAAACCATGAAGGCACCACCGCCAATGCCGGAGCTTTGAGGTTCGACCAATCCAAGCACTGAGTGCACGGCGATGGCCGCATCAATCGCCGATCCGCCCTTACGCAACATTTCGAGACCCGCTTCGACCGCGCGAGGGTCCGCTGCGGCGACCATGGCGCCTTTCGTCCAGGCGTTCGTGGCTGGGGCTTCAGCCGCTGTGACACCTTCTTCTACGGACTGGGCGGCAGCCTCAGCAGCGCGGCTCGCTTCTTCGGTCGCGTTGAACGGTCTATCGTCGCCCGGCGCACAGGCGGAGAGTCCAATACAGGCGAGGAGAATCGGCAAACGGCTCATAAAGTGCCCCTTCAGCTTGGCGTGTGTTGCAGCAGACCTTATGAAACATGCCTCACAAGGGAAAGACAGGGCCGCAGCTTATGGCAAAACCAGGCGCAAGAAATACCATTACGGACGTGCCGGGCATAAAGGTTGGGCAGGCTGAGGATGCCAGTGTCCGTTCAGGTGTCAGCGTGATCGTGCCGGATGCACCTGCGATCGCGGCGGTGGCAGTGTCCGGCGGAGGCCCCGGCACGCGCGAAACCGACCTTCTATCGGCGGGCATGCTGGTCGATGGCATCGACGCGGTCTGTCTCTCCGGCGGCAGCGCATTCGGTCTCGCAGCGGCAGACGGCGTGGCGTCAGGACTGAAGCAGGAGGGGCGCGGTTTCGCGCTCGTGCCGTTAACGAGCGTGCCGCGAACGCCGATTGTGCCAGCGGCGATCCTCTATGATCTTTCCAATGGTGGTGACAAGGACTGGGGCGAAGTTTCGCCTTATGCGGCCCTCGGCCTGGCGGCGTATCGTTCGCGTGGCACAGAGCTGGCGCTTGGTCAGGCCGGGGCGGCCTATGGTGCGCGGGCGGGGGCGTTTGCGGGCGGGACCGGTTCTGCCAGTATCGTGACGCATGACGGTATTACCGTCGGCGCGCTGGCCGGGGTAAACTGTTTCGGATCAGTCTTCATGCCCGGCACAGAAGCGTTCTGGTCGTGGCCCTTCGAGATTGATGGGGAATTCGGGGGCCAGCGTCCACCCGGAGATTATGTTGCCGATGCAGAGGATTGGGGCGCCGCGAAGTCCAACCCGGCGCTCGGCCAGAACACCACCATCGCCTGCATCGCCACGGATGTAATTCTGACAGCGAGTGAAGCGAAGCGGGTGGCGCAGATGGCGCTGTCCGGCTTCTCTCGTGCCATCCGGCCGGTCTTTGCGCCGTTTGATGGAGATGCCTTGTTCGTAATGTCGTCAGGCCAGATTGCCTCACAGGAGAAGCGTGCCATACTCATTGCGAGGATCGGAGAATTGGCCGCCTCCACACTCGCCCGGGCCATTGCACGGGGGGTGCATGAAGCCAATCGCTGATGAGGGACAGGCGTATGCAGCGCGGGTGGAAGATCGGAATTGGAGCAGGATTGCTGGCGCTGGCCACGGCCTGTGTTGTGGGTGGTCAGGAAGCAGATCCTGCGGATTGGCCCGGCATGGCGTCGCTGCAGGCCTTGCAAGGACGGTCCGTGTTCCACGAATGCGGCGCAACCATGATCTCTCCGGAATGGGCGATAACGGCGGGACATTGCGTTGAAGGAATTCGCGTTGAGAGCAACGGACGTGCAGTCCAGTATTTTCCGGATGCAACCGGTCGCACGATGGAGCGGTTTGGGCCAGTCGGGCTGGCCATAGGTCGCGGCTCGTTGATGGATGTGCCATCGAGCGCACTGTTTCCGGTCTCCAGGATCGTTGTTCATCCGGACTATGATTCCGGCAATCCCGAGCGCGGACATGATCTGGCCCTGTTACGTATCGAAGGCCGCTGGGAAGGTGAAGTAGCGTCGCTTGATGGATTGACGGCGATAGCCATTGATATGACGGGGTCATATGCCGACACACTCGTGGCAGGATATGGCAAGGTTGGCGAAACCGCTCGCAGCGAAGCTGGAACCAGTCGGACGGGTCGCCATGTCACCGCGCCGAGCCTGATTTTGCAGGAGGGCTATGTGCCCTTGGTCGATGCGCAGACCTGCCAGAAGCAAACCGCCGCACGCATTTCTGAGTATGGGTTGCAGGACGAGCTGACTGGTGTGGCGGTGGATCCCCAGACGCAGATCTGCGCGGGCGCAGGAGGCGTGGATTCGTGTCAGGGCGATAGCGGCGGACCACTCATGCTGCGCAGTTATGAGCATGGCCCGGTCCAGATAGGCGTGGTCAGCTGGGGACTGGGGTGTGCCCGGCCGGACAGTCCGGGAATCTATATGCGGGTCAGCGCATATTCGGGTTGGATCAGCGCTGTAACAGGGATTGCACCTGCCGGTGATGCCGCCACTGCAGAGGAATGACAGTTGCGTGGCAAACAGGCTTGCATCCCCCGATTCCTCACTGTATGTGTCCGCCTTCCAAACGGCAGGCACCCGTAGCTCAGCTGGATAGAGCACCAGACTACGAATCTGGGGGTCGGGCGTTCGAATCGCTCCGGGTGTGCCATTTTCCTTCCTTGAACATTTGAAACGAGCCCCTTTCGGTTTTTCCGGGGGATTGGGTTGACCCTGTTCGCGCGCGTGTTGAACACTGTTGCGATAAGCAACTAAGTGTGGGGACTCTTATGCGTTCGTTTTGTGTCGCGGCTGGAATGGCCGTGCTCGCCACTGCCTTGCCGACGGCGAGTGCGCAGGACATTCCAATGGCCGGATGGACGGTCGAGGTTTCCCCCAACAGTATCCATCTGACACGACCGGACCTGCCGGGAATCAATGTTGGCATCGTCAGCGATGTGCGGCCAAACCTGACGCATGAGGAAAAGTTTGATTATGTGAAGGGCTTTTTCGCCGGGCGGGCCGATTGCCCATCCTTGGCGAATGCCGAGACAAAAACCTCGTTCGCAGGCTTCTCCGCGCGCAGCGGGGGACCGGTCGCCAGATGCACCCTTCTCTCGATGGGGCATTGGGAAGCGGGGGGATTGCAAAGCGCGCTGATTCTTGATGAGGCCGTCAAGGAGGACAAGATACTGGGTGGCGTGCCGTCCGGGCCATCGGCGATGAGTATTTCCGTGCTGACCAATAAAATCATGCAGGAGGTCATAGAGTACCTGATGGGCCGCGCTCAGGTTTCCGAAGCCGGCATGACGGGCGACCAGGTGCGGGCCGCCATGAGCGCTCAGGGGCTGGGAAAGCGTGTATCGCCGGATCGCAAGCCGGTTGGCATGGTGCGCATGATCGACAGCGGCGGCTTCGACGCGGTCAGCTTTGCGGGCAAGGACGAAACCCAGACTTTGGTGCTCTTCCCGAAGCGATCGCAGGACTTTGCTGCAAGCGCGATCACCTGCATGAACTGGGATGCGGCGCTATTTGACCCTTATGAGGTCGAGTCACCGTGGAAGGTCATGCTCGGATGCGAGCGGTATTTCTGGCGCGGATCTGCGGATGATTTGGACATGAAGAGTCTTTCAAGAAGCTCGGACTGGACGGGCGCTTCCTTCGAGCGGGGGCGTTTCACTTACCGAAAGGCCGAAACCTATCGGAAGTTTGCAAAAGGGGAGTTGTTGGACCTGCGGATCGGTGTTGGCCGGGCGCGCTTCGATGAGGTTTTAACCGGGAACCTTCCCCTGTCCGAGCTTCAGCCGCGGGACATCCTTTTCCTGCCGGATGGACGGTTCATGGCCGGGCATGTGCGCGCGTCATCTCTTCCCGGCGGCGGCACAGAAGGGCCCGTTGCGGGGCAATACTATTTCGATGGCCATGTCGTGACCCTGCTGCTGGACACAGGCGAGGTGGTTTACGGCCATGCTGGCTGGTTTCCGGGTGAAGGGGCAACGGGGCAGGACCACAGGGCCGTCGTGAACATCAATGGCTGGGTGTATACAAGTTATTGCCGAGACATCTGGAAGAACTGTTGAGTGCAGGGCGGGCTGTTAGAACCCCGCCGCGTCGCTCTGGTTCATGCTGCGATATTCGTCCCGCATGCCAATATAGAGGCTGAGACAACAGGTCAGCAGGATCAGCGTAAAGGGCAGGGCCGCCGTGATTGTGCCCGCCTGCAGTGACTGCAGCGCATCCGTGCCGCCGCCATAGAGCAGGGCCGATGCTGTCAGGCCGATCAAGCAGGCCCAGAATACGCGTTGGCGCCGGGGAGAATCTGTCTTGCCGCCGCTGGTGATCGTGTCGACGACCAGTGCGCCGGAGTCTGCCGAGGTCACGATGAAGACGACCAGCAGCAGGATGGCTGCGGCTGACGTGATGGCCGAGAAGGGCAGGTCTGCCAGCATCTGGAACAGGACGAGAGACGCGCTGCCCATGCCCTCGCCGAGTTCGCCTTCGCCGGTCTTGAATTGGGCGATCGCAGTTTTGCCGAACGCGGTAAACCAGATGATGCCAATTGTGACGGGTGCAAACAGAACGACCGCAAAATATTCGCGCACTGTCCGCCCCTTCGAAATGCGGGCGATGAACATGCCGACAAAGGGCGACCAGGAAATCCACCAGGCCCAATAGAATATGGTCCAGTCATGAAACCAGGCGATGTCCGGCCGCCGTATCCAGTTGGTGAGGGCGGGCGTGTCGGTCATATAGGCGAGCAAATTCTGGCCCATACCGGTAAAGATCAGGATGGTTGGTCCGGCAATGATCACGAAGACGAGCAGGGCAAAGGCGATGCCCATATTGATATTGCTGAGCAGTTTGACGCCGCCATCAAGACCGCGAAGAACGGACAGGACTGCAAGCCCTGTCATCACGACAATAAGCAGGATCTGGATGCCGACATTGGGCTCAAAGCCGAGCAAGTAAGCTAGCCCACTGGTCGCCTGCGTTGCGCCGATGCCGATGGTCGTTGCGAGGCCGAACACAGTCGAGACAACCGCAAACAGGTCGATGATATGCCCCGGCCAGCCCCAGACCCGCTCACCGAGCAAAGGATAGAAAGCCGAACGGATGCTGAGAGGCAGGCCCTTATTGTGCGCAAAGAATCCGAGTGCGAGCCCGACAATCGCATAGATCGCCCAGGGCGCGAGCCCCCAATGGAAGATCGTGGCGCTATACGCGAGCCGTTCCGCTTCGGCTGAAAGCGGTTCGGCATTCAGCGGCATGCCATACCAGTCAGTATAATAAGCAAGCGGTTCGGCTGCGCCGTAGAACATGAATCCGACACCCACGCCGGCCGCGAACAGCATCGCCACCCAGGACATGATACTGAAGTCCGGCGTCGCGGTCGGTCCGCCCAACCGGATTTTTCCTAGTGGACTGATGGTGAGCGCGATGCAGAAGCCGAATACGAGCACGGCGGTGAGTGCGAAGAGCCAGTCAGCGCTTTGCAGCGTCCAGGTTCGGGCCGCTGTCAAATACTCCGCCGAAACTGTCGGAAAGAGCAGCGTGAGGCCGGAGAAGACGATGATCAGTCCGGCGCTCAGGAAGAAAACAGGATTGTGAATATTCAGCCCGGCGACCTCGATATTGTCCTGCCCGATCTCGTAATCGGTTTCGTAGACAAAAAGGGCTTCTTCGTCCTCGGGAATCAGGTCTGACGGCGTGTCGGGGGCTTGTGTGTCCATGCCGGGCTTGTGCCGCAAGTACGTCGATTATCAAAGCATTGTTCTGAGGAAACTGTCCGCGCTATCGTGAAGAGTGAGGGTTTGATGCAACAGTTTGCATAAGATTCCCGTAGTTACCCGACGAATAGCTGGGCGAAACCTTTCTATCATCGAAATAAAAATGTACTTCGGAACCATCGAGCAGCCATGTGTACCGAGCCGCGCCGCTTATTCTGGCGCGCCATGGCTGGAGACGACCCAAAGGGAACACACATGAATAGACTCAAGTACGGGGCCTCGCTGATTGCGATGGCTGGACTGGTCGCGCCGGTTGCATTGGCGCAGGACGCTCCAGCGGAACCAGCGAGCGCGAAACGGCTTCAAACAGTGACCATCACGGCGACCAAGCGTTCGGAAAGCGCACAGGACGTGCCCGTCGCAGTTACGGCGCTCGGCGAGCAGCAGCTCAGAGAGCTCGGCGTCAAGAATTTCTCGGACTATCTTGTCCAGCTGCCTGGCGTCACGGCAGGTGGTTCCGGCCCCGGTCAGAATACCATCTATATTCGTGGTCTCGCATCCACCACGCCAAACCTGACGGTTGCAGGCGTCGCCGGTCTCGCCCCCAATGTCAGCTTTTATCTCGACGAGCAGCCGCTGGCCCAGCCGGGCCGGAATTTGGACGTCTATGCAGCCGATATCGAGCGCGTAGAGGTCTTGTCTGGACCTCAGGGCACACTGTTCGGCTCAAGCTCGCAGGCCGGTACGGTCCGCATGATTACCAACAAGCCGTCCTTCAGTGGCTTTGATGCCGGGTTCAATGCGTCCACCTCGTTCACCGATGGCGGTGAGATGAGCAACAGTGTCGAGGCCATGATCAACGTGCCCGTCAATGACAAGTTGGCGCTGCGTGGGGTCGTCTATAGTGACACTCAAGGTGGCTATATCGACAATGTCGGCGGCACATTGTCTGTACGCGACTCCGCCCGGTTCCGTACCGAAGGCACTGTGCGTGGCAATGGCGTGCCCGTGAGTGCCCAGCGCGAAGGCTTCCAGGCAGGCGCTGATCTGTCTGGTGTCAATTTCGTTGACGCAAACAACAGCAACATTGTCGAGAATGACATCAATGATGTCACCTATCAGGGCTTTCGCCTGAGCGGCATGTACCAGATCAATGAAGATTGGGACCTGCTGATCACGCATGCTCAGCAGCAGATCGAGTCCGACGGTGTGTTCGCCGCAGATCCCGAACTGGATGACTACGATATTGTCCGTTTCACACCGGAGAATATCGAAGACAAGTTCCACAACACTTCATGGACCCTAGAAGGCCGTATCGGCGCGCTTGAGGCGCTCTATACCGGTGCGTATACGGACCGCACGACAGACCAGACGGTCGATTATTCCGACTATCTCTTCGTCGGCCAGTACCTGCCTTACTATATCTGTGACTACTCGGTCACCTATCCAGCGGGTGCGCCGACGGGCAACTGCTACGCGCCGAACCTGTTCGTGAACTCACACAGTGAGACGAAAGTGCAGACGCATGAGTTGCGCTTCAATACGCCGAGCGAGAATCGCTGGCGCGCCACCTTCGGCGCCTTCTACAGCGACCTTGAGCTGGCTGAGCGTAATGACTTCGTCTATCCGGGCTCAACGCAGGTGGCCTATACAGACGGATCGATCGGCTTTGCCCCGAACTATCCGCTGACGCAAACGGACGTAACAGGCGAAATCGGCAGTGCGTCCCCCGGTTACTACAGCGTTGCCGGTCCGTTCCCGGAAGGCGTTATCTTCCGAAACGATATTCTGCGCACCGATCAGCAGATGGGCCTCTTCGGCGAGACCACCTTCGACATCTCTGACCAGTTCGCCATCACGGCTGGCGCACGATACTATGACGTCGAAGTCGACCTTGAAGGAAGTGCCAACTCGTCCTTCTTCAACCTGTTCGCAGATACCGACCAGCAAGTGTTCGGTACGAACATTTCGTTCCTGTATGGCCCGAACGGCCCGGCAGGGACGCCGGACAAGGCGTCAACCGACGGTATGATCTACAAGCTGACGGGCGAGTGGACGCCGTCGGACGACGTGATGTTCTACGCCACATACTCGGAAGGCTTCCGTGCCGGCTTGTTGAACCGTCCGGGCGGTGCTTCCGGCCCAGGCGGCTACACCGTGCCATATGCTGTCGATACGGACGAAGTGAAGAATTACGAGCTCGGCTGGAAAACCGAACTGTTCGACAATTCGCTGCGTTTCAACGGGTCAGCCTTCTTCGTCGACATTGAAGGTCTGCAGACCACAATCTTCGATCCTTCGATCGTGAACCTGTTCTTCTCCGACAACGCAGCCAATGCCGAGATCCAGGGCCTTGAAGGCGACTTCACCTGGGCGCCGGCCTCGGTTGACGGCCTGACCATTGCAGGTGCGTTCTCGCTTCTCGACACCGAGATCACCGAAGTGCTCGTGCCGACAGATGACGTTGTAGAAGGTTCCGACCTTGCCTTCGCTCCAGCCTACCAGGGCAATCTGCGTGTTCGGTATGAGTGGGATCTCGAGCAGGAAGTGGCTGGCCAGCGCCTCACCGCGCATGTCATGCCGCAGATCGTGTTCTCCGACGACTCCGTCAGTGATGTCATCGAGATCAACAAGATGGACCTTGATGGCTATGTCACCCTGGGTGGCTCGATGGGCGTCACGGGCGACAATTGGGGCGCGGAGATCTTCGCCTCGAACCTGACCAACGAGTATGCCGAGCTTAGTGGCAGCTTCGTTTATGACCGCGAACGCATCACACCAATGCGCCCGCGCACAATCGGTATTCGCGTTTCCTACGACTACTAGGACATACGCCTACTTGATACTGAAGCAGCGCCCTGACAGGTTCAGGGCGCTGCTTTTATTTGACGGGAACTTCAGGCACCAAGATGACCGCTATCGCTGATCCGGACCTCGCCCTGCGGGACGCGCAGAAAGCCATACAGTCTGGCGATTTTGCAACCGCCCGACAAATCACCGATGCGCTTCTTGCTGGCGAGCCGACTCATAAGGAAGCGCTCTACATGGCGGCAGTATGCGCGCGCTATGAAGGTCGCAGCGCGGACGCGCTCGCGCATCTGGACGCGTTGAAGTCGCTCTCACCGGATTTCGGCCGCGCTTATCAGGAAGAGGGGCATCTCAAGCGCAAGCTCGGAGATTTGTCCGGAGCCGTCGGCGCTTTTGAGCGCGCGACCCGCTACAATCCTGCCTTGATGGCAAGCTGGTCTGCGCTAGCAGACCTGTGCCATCAGGCGGGCAATACGGACGCGGCGACCAACGCCCGCGCGCAGGCAGACCGTGTACGCGCGCTTCCGCGTGAGCTGCAAGCGGTGACAAATCATATTCATGAGGGCCGCGTCTTCCGGGCGGAGGAAATCGCCAGAGCGTTTCTCCAGAAGCACCCGACCCATGTCGAAGGCATGCGCCTGCTGGCGGATATCGGGTCCCGCCTCGGTGTTCAGGAGGATGCAGAATTCCTGCTTGAAAGCGCGGTCGATCTTGATCCGGACAATGTGCAGTTGCGGCTCGACTATATTCAGGTGTTGCGCAAGCGGCAGAAATTTGCAGCAGCGCTGGAGCAGGCTGGAGTTCTGATGGCGCGTGATCCGGACAATCCGCTATTCCAGTCGCATTTCGCCATCGAGAGTATGCAGGCGGGTGATTATGAAACCGCGCTGGACCATTTTGAACGGGTGCTACAGAAAATCCCCGGTGATCCTGCTACGCTGGTCTCGCGGGGACATGCGCTCAAAACCTATGGTCGAACCGAAGAGGCAATCAGTTCATACAAGGCGGCAACAGATGTTGCGCCGGGGCAGGGGGATGCCTGGTACGGTCTCGCAAATCTCAAGACCTACACATTCGGCGATGATGAACTCGCCCGTATGCAAGCCCAGTTTGCTGCACTCGATATTGACCATATGTCCCGCGTCCACATCGCGTTTGCGCTTGGCAAGGCCCATGAGGATCGCGGCGATCATGACGCCGCATTCCTAGCCTATGCGCAGGGCAACGCGCTGAAGCACCAGACGGTTCGCTATACGACCGACCAGATGCATGCGGAATTCGACGCGCAAAAAGCGATCTGTACGGCTGACCTGTTTGAAGCTCAGGCCGGTAAGGGCTGCCCCGCGCCAGACCCGATCTTCATTCTTGGCCTGCCGCGGGCGGGCTCGACCTTGATCGAACAGATTCTCGCGTCGCACCCAGACGTGGACGGAACGCTTGAGCTTCCCAATATCCTGTCACTTGCTCATCGCCTGCGGGGGCGTAAGCAACTGACAGACCGGGAGCGCTACCCGCGTATCCTGCATGAACTTCCCGCCGATGAGCTGTCTGCGCTCGGTGAGGAATATATTGAGATGACACGCATCCATCGTCAGGGAGCGGCTTTCTTCACTGACAAGATGCCGAACAATTTCCGGCATATCGGCCTGATTCATCTGATCCTGCCCAATGCCAAGATCATCGATGCGCGGCGCGACCCGATGGATTGTTGTTGGTCGGGCTTCAAGCAACTCTTCGCGGAAGGTCAGGAGTTCACCTACAGCCTCGATGATATTGGAAACTACTATCGCGGCTATGTCGATCTGATGGCGCATTGGGACAGTGTTCTCCCGGAAGGGCGAGTCCTGCGCGTTCAGCACGAGGATGTCCTGGAAGACCTGGAAGGCCAGGTGCGGCGGATTCTCGATTATTGTGGTTTGCCGTTTGATCAGGCCTGTGTGAATTTTCACAAGACTGACCGGGCCGTGCGCACGGCCAGCTCCGAGCAGGTTCGTCGTCCGATCAACAAAAGCGGGGTTGAGCAGTGGCGCCCTTATGAGGCACACCTTGATCCACTGAAAGCCGCGCTGGGACCCGACCTCGCGCCCCAATAGGAGTCGTCAGGTGAGCACACGGTCCGATGATGCCTTGATCGCGCTGCGTAAAATACAGCGCATGACAGAACTGGCGTCCAAGCGGCTGGCTCAGACGGCGGGCCTTACTCCGTCGCAAATGACGGTCTTGCGCATGCTCGATGAGCAGGGGGAGATCTCCGCAGGCCGGGTGGCAGAGGCCACACAGCTGAAACATGCCACCATCACCAGCCTTGTCGACAAGCTGGAGGCACGCGGCTTGATCGCACGGCGCCGGTGTGACACCGACCGTCGGCGTGTTTGGCTGAACCTACTGCCTGCGGGTAAAGAGGCTCTGTCGGTTGCGCCCGACCCGCTGCACGAAACATTCGCTGCCGGATTCGACAAACTCCCTGACTGGCAACAATCCATGCTGGTAGCGGCTCTTGAGCGCGCGGCTGGCCTGCTTGATGCCGAAGAGCTCGACGCTGCGCCCTTTTTGGACGTCGGAGAACTGGGATAAGCGTCACACGCAAGTTTGCGATTGCAAATCATTTTCACCAATGCTAGGTCGCGCTCTTACCCGTGTCGGACGGATGACGTGAATGAGGGCACCCTATGATTGCGACGAATCGGATCGTACTTTCCATTTCCGTACTGGCAGGCGTATTGCTTGCTGCGTGTACGACGCTGCCGGCGCGGTCTGATGTTTCCAATGTGATATCGCATCCTGCGGCGACCGATTTGAGGGATCCTCAGTTCCAGGCAGATCGTGAAGCTATCCTGGCGATGGCGGGAAACTACAAGGTGAAGTTCGACTTCAACGAAACCGTCGCCTTCGACGATGACTATTTTCTGAAGCCTCGCAAAGTGTCTGGTGGGGATGAGGTGGTCCTCGTTGTCGAGGATCGCCGAAACTTCATCAGCCTACAGCATATTCTGGTCGTAGGCGGCGAGCACAAGATGGCGATCAAGCACTGGCGTCAGGACTGGCAGTATGAGCCTGAGCGTGTGCTGATATTCATTGGCGGAAATGCCTGGGAGTGGCGTGACGTGCCAGCATCGGAGCGAGCCGGTACTTGGTCTCAGACGGTCTACCAAGTCGATGATGCGCCGCGATACGGGGCTGTTGCGACATGGTCGCACGAGAATGGGATTGCCACATGGCAGCCGCCACATGAATGGCGCCCGCTACCGCGGCGCGACATGACCACGCGCGATGATTACCACGCCATCCATGCGATGAACCGGCACGTCGTTACGTCTTGGGGCTGGGTGCATGAGCAGGACAATGGAAAGCTCGTCCTGAGCGGTAGTCAGCCACACATGCTGGCGCGTGAGACTGGCCTGAACACATATCGCCGAGACAGCGATTTCGAGACCGAGATTGCAACAGATTACTGGAGCGGTACCGCAGACTTCTGGGCTGGCGTTCGCGGCGAATGGGACAGGATTGCCAGTCAGAACGAAGCATTTGCCGTCACGATCAAGGGCGAGACCGAAGCGCTCTACATGCCTCTGCTGACCCTCGCCGGTGAAGTGGCAGACGGCAGCAAGGGAAACGAAGAGGCGGTGCTGGAGGCCAGACAGTTGATCGAAAATTTCACGACCAGCGACATTGGCGCATTGGCTGACCGATTGCGTCCCACTGACATGGATGCAGCCGAAACAGACTGAGCTCGGCTATGGTTGGAATGCCCCTATCAGATTTTCTTCTGATTGACTCGTTCGGACAGTTTGGCGGGGCTTTCCTTGCGTTCTGAATAGCGGTCAACAAGATGGTCTGCACGGTCCCGGGTCAGGAGCGTGAACTTCACGAGTTCTTCCATCACATCGACAATTCGGTCGTAATATGGCGAGGGGGTCATGCGGCCGCGTTCGTCGAATTCCAGGAATGCTTTGGCGACAGACGATTGGTTTGGAATGGTGATGAGCCGCATCCAGCGTCCCAGAATGCGTAGCTGATTGACGGCGTTGAAACTCTGCGACCCGCCACAGACCTGCATGACGGCCAGTGTCTTTCCCTGGGTAGGACGGACACCGCCGAGAGAGAGGGGAATCCAGTCGATCTGGGTTTTCATGACTCCCGACATTGCACCGTGCCGCTCCGGTGAACACCAGACCATTCCTTCCGACCATACGACGAGGTCTCGCAATTCCTGTACTTTTGGGTGGGAGTCCTCCGCCCCATCGGCGAGCGGGAGACCATCGGGATCGAACATGCGCGTCTCGCAGCCGAGCTTTTCCAGAATGCGAGCGGCTTCCTCATTTGCCAGGCGGGAATAGCTCCGCTCCCGTAAAGAACCATGCAGAAGCAGGATACGTGGCTTGTGTGTGCTGAGCGCAGGAGTCAGGAGGGCGTCTGGGTCGGTCTCGCGAAAACTGTCTTCGTGAAGGGCAGGAAGGTCATTCGTGGAGGTCATCTGTGTGTTGGTCTTTCTCGGGTAGATCAGTTGATTGCTCCACTCATGCAAACCTGTTCGCGTTCAGAAGTGAGGCTTTGCGTGAGAGCTCTCTCAAGTTTCCGGGAACGCATTGCGGGTGCGATTGGCGAAGGCTACCAGCGACAGCATGACCGGCACCTCGACCAGCACGCCGACAACTGTGGCGAGCGCCGCTCCGGAATTCAGCCCGAACAGGCTGATCGCCACCGCGACGGCCAGTTCGAAGAAGTTGGACGTGCCGATCATGGCGCAGGGCGCGGCGACCTTGTGTGGCACTTTCCATGCCCAGGCGGCCGCGTAGGCGAGTGCAAAGATACCATACGACTGAATGAGAATTGGTACGGCAATGAGCGCAATGATGATCGGCTTCGCCAGGATCGTTTCGCTCTGGAATCCGAACAGGAGTGTAACGGTAGCCAGAAGGCCGATCACCGACAGGGGTTTGATACGGCGCGTAAAGGCGGTCACCGATTCCTCACCCCCGCGCTTCTTAAGGGCATTACGAGCCAGAATCCCCGCCATCAGGGGAACGACCACATAGAGCACAACCGACAGGAGCAGCGTCTCCCACGGCACGGCGATATCCGTGACTCCCAGCAAGAAAGCGACAATCGGTGCGAATGCAAACACCATGACCGCATCATTCACACTGACCTGAACCAGTGTGTAATTCGGGTCGCCACGTGTCAGATGTGACCAGACAAATACCATCGCCGTGCAGGGGGCAGCGCCCAAAAGGATGAGGCCGGCAATATAGCCTTCCGCGTCTCCGGGGGGGATGAACGGCGCGAAGACATGGCGGAAAAAAAGAACGCCGAGGGCCGCCATCGTGAAGGGCTTGATAAGCCAGTTCACAACCAGTGTGATGATCAGCCCCTTCGGTTTCTCACCGACGCGGCGCATGGCGGAAAAATCCACGCCGATCATCATGGGCCAGACCATGGCCCAGATGAGCAGGGCGACAGCGAAATTCACATTTGCATATCCGAAACGGGCAAGTGCTTCGAACGCGCCAGGCACGATCTGCCCCAGGCCAATCCCAATCGCAATGGCGAGTGATACCCAGATAGAGAGGTATCTTTCGAATGGTCCCATGAGTATGCCCCGCATCTTACTCTGTCGGCGTTCCGATCCGGGCTAGTTAGTGCCGCATACATTATTATTCAATAATTCATCGAATATCGTTCTGGTATTTCTTGGAGCGCATGCCTGCAGGGAGTTCACGTCAAAGACTGCTCCGAGGCCGCGCCTTTTCTGCGACTAAAGATGAGGAATGGCGCACCCAAGAGGATTCGAACCTCTGACCTCTGCCTTCGGAGGGCAGCGCTCTATCCAGCTGAGCTATGGGTGCAAACCGAAGCAGGTGAATACGGCAACCGGCGAGTGAGTGCAACGCCGGAGTGCGGTTTGCGCAGCGCTGGGTGCTTGCGCCTTGATCACTTTGGGCTAGGTCTGGAACAGACACAGATTCAGGAGCCAGACATGCGGACTTTCACCATTGCGATGACCGTCACAGCCATGGCGCTGTTGCTGGGCCTTCCGGCCTGCGGGGCACGGGAAGAGCCCAGCCCGGCAGTGCCTCAGGAAGAGCCCGCAGACCGAGCGGCGCAACTGGAAGCGCAGAAGGCTGCTTATGAGGCCGCGTTGAGCGAAGCGGAAGCTTCCCGAGGGGCAGGGGAGCCAGCCTTGTGGACGCTGCAGGACGAAGACACGACGCTTTACATATTTGGTACGGTGCACTTGCTCCGCCCGGAGTTGGAATGGCGCAGCGATGAGATGGATGCCGCCCTCGCGGAGGCTGATACGGTCGTCTTTGAGGCAGATGTCACAAGCCAGGCTGCGGCGTCCGAAATGATGAAGTTCATCTCCACACAAGGCATGCTGCAAAACGGTCAGCAATTGTCGAGTTTGCTCAGCGAACTGGAGCGCGCAGAGCTTCAAAAGGCGCTTGACCATGTCGGACTGCCACTCGGCGCGATTGAGCCGATGCGGCCGTGGTGGGCGGCGGTGAATCTCTCTGTTCTGCAGATCAAGAAGGAAGGCTTCGACCCGAATGCCGGCGTAGAAACCGTTCTGGGCGCAGAAGCTCGCGCGGCAGGCAAGTCATTCGCCTATCTGGAGACAATAGACGAGCAGTTGGGCCGTCTCGCCAATATGCCCACAGATGTGCAGGTCGATTTCCTTGTGAGCTCTGCCGAGTCCATCGAGGAGGGGGGAGATGTGCTCGATACGCTGGTGTCCGAGTGGGTTGATGGCGATGTGCACGGGATTGGCCTGCTCATGTCCAATCCGGACATGATGGGGTCAGACGATGTCTATGATGCGCTGTTGAAGTCTCGTAACGAGATCTGGGTTGGCAAGATCGAAGCCATGCTGGAAGAGCCCGGTACGCGCTTGATCGCTGTCGGAGCCGGTCATCTGGCTGGTGAAGACAGCGTTATCGAAATGTTGGAAGCCAAAGGCTACGAGGTCGAGGGCCCGTAGGTGCTCATGTATCGGCAGACCGGCGGAGCGCCAACAGCGCTTGCTCGAGGATTTCTGCGCTGGCACAGCAGACGATCTGACCGCCGAGCTTTGGTTCGTTGCCACGCCAGTCCGTCGCGAGGCCACCTGCGCCCCGCACAACCGGGATCAGCGCGGCCACATCCCATGCTTTCAGACCGCTTTCCGCCACAAGGTCGATCGTGCCGGCGGCTAGCCGGGCATAAGCGTAGGCGTCCAGCCCATAGCGGCTGATCCGAGCTGTAGCTCTCAGATGGGTCCATGCGCCCTGTTCGGCGGGGTTCAGGATAAAGGGATCTGTCGTGGAGATGACTGCTTCGCGGAGGTCTCGGCAGTAGGAGACCTGGATCGGTGTTTGTGTCCCCGCGCGCTGAACCGCTGCACCCCCCGGCCAGCCGAGATAACGCTCGTCCAGAACGGGCTGGTCAATGATGCCGATGACGGGCGTGCCCGTTTCATCGCACAAGGCAATCAATGTGGTCCAACTCGGCAGGCCGGCTACGAAAGCGCGCGTGCCATCTATCGGATCCAGTAACCAAGTGAAGCCGTTCTTCGAAGGTTTAGCGGGGAATTCCTCGCCAGTAACGCCGTGATCGGGCCGTTCCGCTTCGATCAGGGCGCGCATCGCCGCTTCGGCGCCCGTGTCGGCGGCCGTCACGGGGTCAAATTCGGCGTGGGGTATTGTGATCTTGTTGTCGACGGCATCCAGTGCACGAAAATGCGGCCGGATCGTTGACCAGGCCGCATCTGCGAGACGACCTGCAAAGGTCAGCTCATCTTCGAGGGAGTAGGAATTTGTCATGCGGGCATGGGATTGCCCCGCCCCGGGCTGGGCGTCAAGCGACGCCCGTGCTGCTGGTGTCGCCTTCCAGCGCCTTGGCCAGTTCCAGGAGGCGTTTGCGGGGGCGCTCGCCGAGGCGATAGTAGGCGCGAACCAGTTCCAACGTCTCTTTTTGCGAAAGAATATCGCCTTCCATGCGTTCGGCGTCATTCGCGGCATCCGGTGCGTCTGCTGCGGGAATGCCGTCGAAGAAGTATTGCACTGAGACGTTCATGGCTTTCGCCAGTTCATAGAGTCGAGATGCCGTGATGCGGTTGGCACCGCATTCATACTTCTGGATCTGCTGGAAACGCACGCCTACCTGACTCGCAAGGTCCTGTTGGGTCATGCCCAGCAGGCGGCGGCGGCGGCGAAGGCGTTTGCCTACGTGCAGGTCGGTTTCATCAGCCATGTTCAGCTCCTTGCGGATGGGACCGCTCTCAGTCCCAAAACGGGATGTTCGGGCTGGTCTCTCGCAAATGGCGTGCCGGTGGTCACATTTGCCTAAAATTTGGGCTGCATTTCCAAATTGCAGGAATTTGCCAAATCATCGGTTGCGTTTTGTGCGCCGCAACATAAATCTGGTCTTGCACTCCGGTGCAGACGCCTCTGGCGTTTCCTCCCTTTGACCTTGGCCGCGCTCTCGTAGCGCGGCCTTTTTTTTGGAAGTAACGCGGATCTGTTGCAATTGCAGGGTATTCCGACGATCAGCGCCGACCGATCTGGGTCGCGACGTCGAGGATTTCGACGACAATAGCGGACAAGACTTGCTGCATTTGCGCAAAGCCGGCACTGGTCTCGACCGCTTGTTCATCCATGTACAGTCCGCGATTGATCTCGATCTGTACCGCATGGAAGTCTCGCTTGGGGCGGCCATAACGACGTGTCGTATACCCTCCTGCATAGGGCGCATTCCGCGCAACGCTGAACCCGTTCGCTCGGAATGCGCGCTCAATTCGCCCCGTCAGACGTGGGTCACAGCTGGAGCCGAACCGGTCCCCCAACACAATATCTGCCAGATTGCGACGCCCAGGCTGGACGCTGGGCATTGAGTGGCAGTCAATAAGGAAGGCCCGGCCGTGCCGCTCCTTCAGACTGCCCAGCTCAGTCGCCAGGCACTGGTGATAGATGTCGTGAATGCCGGACAGGCGCGCTTCTCCTTCTGATCGGGTAAGGCGGCGCGCATAAATCGCCTCTCCCCTGGCTGCGACACGCGGCAAGCAGCCGAGCCCGGCTTCCACACGCGCTGTCGGCATGCCGCAGGGGCGAGGGACTCCATCACTGAACATGTTCGGGTCGAGTTCCCGTGGGTCGCGATTGAGATCAGCGACTGTGCGAGCATATTTCGCCGCCACGAGTATGCCGCCCTGCTCAGGAACGGCGCTGAACAACTCGTCCACGAACGCATCTTCCGTCCGGCGTACGGTGTCCACCGGTACGCAGAGTGCCTCGCGCATCTCATGTGGATAGAGACTGCCCGAATGTGGCGAGGCAAAAATGACTGGCGCCAACATTTTTTCCGGGGTTACCAGCCGGTACGGCGTTTCATAGCGAGGCGTGGCCGCAGGGCTGTCCTGCGAACCGGCCGTTCGCTGAAAATGCTCAGGTCTGTCAAGAAATTGGGGGGCGTCGGTCATTCAGCACATCGTTTCTTTGTTTGCCTGAAGGTCAAGCCTTTTCACGAGAATCCAGCCGGTGCCCGCAGTAATTTCCGACTTTAAGTCCGCAGATATTCACGCCTGATTTACCGAACTGCGTCTTTATGCTTAGGGTTCTACCGAGAAGAGGGTATTCCGCGTGACCAAGATTTTGCTGGCCGAAGATGACGATTCCATGCGCTTGTTCCTGGCCGCCGCTCTGCGTCGCGCCGGACACGAGATCCAGGATTACGCTGACGGCGAAAGCGCGTTGTCCGCGTTGGAGCGCGAAGTGTTCGATCTACTGCTGACCGATATTGTCATGCCCGGCCTTGATGGAATCGAACTGGCACGCCGGGGCGCCGAACTCGACCCGGCCATGAAAATCGTCTTCATTACGGGGTTCGCCGCCGTGGCGCTCTCCTCCGGGGCTCCGACACCTGCAGGCGCGAAAGTGCTGTCCAAACCCTTCCATCTCCGCGAAATCGTGGATGAGGTCGACAAGGTGATGGCGGCCTGATGGGGCGGGGCTCCGATATTGAGCCTCCCAAGCTGCTGAAATCCCTATCCCATGACGCTGGCCGGCACTTCTTTGATGCGCCGGCTGCGATGAGTATGGATGAATGCATGCTGCGCCTGAATTTTCTGGATGGCGCGAACATAGTGTCTCTTACGCCCTCGGAGCTTGGACATTGGTTGTCTTTCGAGTTTGAGGGACATGCCTTTTCCGCAAATGATCCGTTTGGCGAAGTCTGGTTTTTTGCCGAAGATCCTGCGACACCGGAGCCAATACTGCAGAAAATTGCGCTCTGCGTCGTTACACCGCCAAACCCGGCTTGACGGCGCGCGCTGAATTATCCATTACCCCTGCTTCCGAATGGATCGGGCGGTTAGCTCAGTGGTAGAGCACTACGTTGACATCGTAGGGGTCACAAGTTCGAACCTTGTACCGCCCACCATTCCGAAGTCTTCCGAAACCTCCTGAAACCTGCCGCGTTGTTTTAAAAAATGACGGGATGTTTCCATGATTGATCCAGATTTGCCGGACGCCGATATGTTTGTCGTCTATTACACCGGCGGGAAAATGCTGCAGGCCTCCAATATCTCTCTGATGACCAGGAAGCTGGATGAACGTCTGTTTCTTGTTTCGACGCCGGAGACGCAGTCCAGACTCTACCACCACGTCAAACGCCTGGCCCAGCCGGACGCCCTGTTCGTCGGTCGCTTGGACTCCCTGCCCAAATTCAAAGGCATGGAAGAAGGCACCACGAAATGGGTCCGCCGTATGATGGACGTATAAAAAAGGAAGGCGAACTGGCCGCCTTCCTTCATGTTAGTTTCAATTCCGGGGCAGGGGCCTTGTCCTAGCCGTCAAGGTCAACCATCGGTTCGCGATCCCAATGGCGGAGCTTGCCGAGTGTCTTCACGAAACCGGGCACATCTTCGGTCTTGCTGAGCGCGACGCAGCCCTCATCCTTCGCATCCCAGACGCTGGCCTTCTCCATGAGAGGTTGGGCCGTTTCTACATAGCCGATGAATTTGCAATGCGCGAACGCGTCGGCCACGAAATCCCGGCTAGGGGCGTCGTTCTTGACCATGTCTGCCCCCTCCTCGGAGATCAGCAGGGCGACGGCATCGAAGAGGACCGATGGACCGCCATCGATTTTCTCGTCGGCCTCCATGTGCGACCCGTCACTGAGTGTGATGCCGCCCACTTTCGGGCTGATCAGCATCGTCATGCCGCCAGCGGAGGTCACTTCCTCCTTCAGCGCGTTCAGGAGGTCTGCATCCGCGCCGTCCGTAGCAAAGATACCCAGTTTTCGGCCTGCGAAACTGTCTGGAGCGTTCTTCAGGATGCTCAGGGGATCGGAAGCAGGCAAGTCCGTGATGGGAGGGCTGGCCGGATCAGCCGCTGGCGGCATGTCGGTTACGCCGAGGCCATCCGCCACTTTCTTCGCCAAGTCCTCTTCGATGTTCAGCAGGTGAGACAGCATGCGAAGACGGATTTGCATCTTCTGAACCTTGCTGAGCTCGAAGGTCAGGGCGTCTGCCATGTGTTTTTGCTCGACCTTGGTCTGGCTCACATAGAATTGGCGGGCCTGGCTGTAATGATCGGCGAAGGATTCCGGGCGCAGGCGCGTCTTTTCTCCGCCAACCGGCTCGGCATAGGATCGATACCCCTTGGTGGGATCTTCGCGCGGTCCGCCTTCTTCCGGTCCCCAGCTGTTCGGTTCGTAATTGGCGCGGCCTTTGGGGTTCTCCATCGCCATATGGCCATCCTGCTGGAAATGGCGCATCGGGCATTGCGGACGGTTGATCGGGATATGTGTAAAGTTCGGGCCACCAAGGCGCTTCAACTGGGTGTCGAGATAGGAGAAGTTACGGCCCTGCAGCAGCGGGTCCGCAGTGAAGTCGACACCGGGCACGATATTCTGTGTGCAGAAGGCGACCTGTTCAGTCTCAGCGAAGAAATTGTCGACGACGCGGTTCAGGACCATGCGTCCGACAATGCGGACGGGCACTTGTTCTTCCGGAATGACCTTGGTCGCATCCAGTACGTCGAACTCAAAATTCTCGGCAAATTCCTCGTCGAACAATTGCACACCGAGTTCCCATTCCGGATAGTCGCCCATCTGGATGGCATCCCACATGTCGCGGCGGTGGAAGTCCGGGTCGGCGCCATTGATCTTCAGGGCTTCGTTCCAAGCTACCGATTGCAGGCCCTGTTTTGGTTTCCAGTGGAACTTCACAAAGGTTGCTTTGCCTTCGGCATTCACAAACCGGAATGTGTGGACGCCGAAGCCTTCCATGAACCGCAGGGAACGGGGAATGGTCCGGTCGGACATGATCCACATGACCATGTTCATGGATTCCGGAGACAGGGAGATGAAATCCCAGAAATTGTCATGTGCTGTCTGGGCCTGCGGGAAGCCCCGGTCCGGTGCCGGCTTGGCCGCATGAATCAGGTCTGGAAATTTGATGGCGTCCTGAATGAAGAAGACAGGAATGTTGTTGCCCACAATATCCCAGTTGCCTTCTTTCGTGTAGAACTTCACGGCGAAACCCCGCACATCGCGCGCAAGATCGGGCGAGCCCTTATTGCCAGCCACGGTAGAGAAGCGGGCGAAGACATTGGTCTTCTCACCTTTTCTCTGGAAAATGTCTGCCGTGGTGACGTCCTCAAGCGTATCCAGTGTCTCGAAATAGCCATGCGCACCGTAGCCGCGGGCATGCACGACGCGTTCAGGAATGCGCTCATGGTCGAAGTGGAAAATCTTTTCACGGAAGATGAAGTCTTCGGTCAGCATCGGTCCGCGCGCGCCCGCTTTCAGATGGTTCTGGTCGTCGGCAATGGGCACGCCTTGCTGGGTGGTCATGGTCTCGTAGCCATCCTCAGTTGACTGATGAGGTGCGCCGCCCTCGTCGAGGGAAAGATCTGGTTTGTCGGACATGAGAGAAATCCATCTGCTGGTTGGAGGGTGTTCTAATCAACTGCGCGACGGGCTCATTGGTTCCTCGCATATGCGGCTTTCATCCCCCTTCGAGGGAATCCAATGAAAGGGGGCGGCTCCAGAAAACAGAACCGCCCCTCAAAATTTCTGCTATGCCTGTATTCAGCTCAAGCTGTCCGCAAAGGCTTCGCCAGAGCGGGCGCTCGAATAGGCTTCTTCCAGAAGGGCGCGGGACTGGCCCTGGACTTCGGACTTTTCAAGGCGATCCTTGATCGAGTCGGCCAGGTGTTCTTCGCCGTCATCAATCGCCTCAAGGGCAGCTTTTCTGTCGTCCTGAAACATGGACGAGAACTCGGTCAAGGCGCGATGAAGCGACCCAAGCGTACCGCCCTCAGTTTGGGGTTCGCCGCCGAGAGTACGGACCTGCTGCTGGAAGCGGCTGATCAGTGCTGCGCGATCACTGGCGCGCTTCTGGAACTGGGTGCGAAACGCAAAACTCTCATCTGAGAGTTCAGCGCATTTCTCATAGCCTTTGCGGCTGTCGATCAGTACCTTGGTGACGTCATTGAGGGCGTCAATTTCGGTTTTGTTGATTGTGTCGGTCATTTGGAAACTCCTCGTTGTCTGTCCTGACCAACAGGGAGACAAGGCATGAGTTCCAGACAGAAAACCTTAAATGACGGACATGATCAAAGGCGCTTAGCCCTCGAACGGGTCTTTCATCAGGATTACGTCTTCGCGCTCCGGCGACGTGGAGACCAGCGCGCACGGTTTGCCGACCAGTTCTTCGAGGCGGCGCACATATTTGACCGCTTCTGCCGGAAGGTCCGCCCAGGATCGCGCACCGGCGGTTGAGCCTTTCCAGCCCTGAAGCGTCTCATAGACGGGCTCTACGGCGGCCTGATCGGTCAGGCCGGCAGGGTAGTGGTCAATCGTCTCGCCATTCAGCCTGTAGGCGACGCAGACCTTGATCTCGTCAAAGCCGTCCAGCACGTCGAGCTTGGTCAGGGCGAGGCCGGTGACGCCGGAGGTCGCGCAGGCCTGACGTACCATGACGCTGTCGAACCAGCCGCAGCGGCGGGCGCGGCCTGTGTTCACGCCGACTTCGCGGCCGACCGTGCCGAGGCGTTCGCCGATCTCATTGTCCTGTTCGGTGGGGAAGGGACCTGAGCCAACACGGGTCGTGTAAGCCTTTGCGAGGCCCAGCACATAGGAGATTGCGCCAGGGCCAACGCCTGAGCCGGCAGAGGCATTTCCTGCCACCACATTGGACGATGTGACGAAGGGATAGGTGCCGTGGTCAACATCCAGCATCACGCCTTGAGCGCCTTCGAACAGAATGCGGCTGCCTGCGCGGACCTGTTCGTCCAGCAGTTTCCAGACCGGCTTGGCATAGGCCAGGATCTGGTCAGCGATCTTGAGCAGTTCTGCTTTCAGCTCGGCGCCGTCTGGTTCTGGCAAGCCAACGCCGATGCGCAGCGGCTTGTGGTGCGCCAACAGGCGCTCGATCTTCATGTCGAGGGCGGCGGGATCGGCAAGGTCTGCGACGCGGATGGCGCGGCGGCCGACGCGGTCTTCATAGGCCGGGCCGATGCCGCGTTTGGTGGTGCCGATCTGGCCAGCGCCGAGCGCGCCTTCGCGGGCGGCGTCGATGTCCTTGTGCCACGGGAGAATGAGCGAGGCATTGTCAGCCAGCACGAGCGTCTCAGGCGTGACTTCGACGCCCTGGGCCTGGATGCCCTTTATTTCTTCCAGCATGTGCCATGGATCAACCACGACGCCATTGCCGATCACCGAGAGCTTGCCGCCGCGCACGAGGCCGGAGGGCAGCAGGGCCAGCTTGAACACCTTGCCGTCAATGACCAGCGTGTGGCCGGCATTGTGCCCGCCCTGAAAGCGGACCACGACATCGGCGCGGCTGGACAGCCAGTCGACGATCTTGCCCTTGCCTTCGTCGCCCCATTGGGCCCCGACAACCACTACTCCGGCCATGATTCCTGCTCCTGCAAAGTCCGCGGCGACATGGGCAGGATTTGGCCACCAATTGCAAGAGGGGGGAATGAAATCCCTTTGTCGCAGGCGGGCGCGGATGCGCCCCTATCCGGACACGCGGCCTGCGCTCCGGCAATCTATCTGCATGTGGAGGGGCCTCAGCCGGACTCCTCCCATGTCGCCTCAAGCGAGGCAGTGAGGAGCCCCGGCAGGGCCGTGGAAAGCGCCCCGAGTTCCGGGGACAGCCGGAACGCGCTGTGTGCATGTCCCGCCATGGGCCTTGGTTCGCCGCTGGCCTTGAGGCGCTGGAGGGAGCGGGCAAGGCGCTTGGCGGCGCTGTCCGTGGATTTCAGGACGCGGCGGATCGCCCGGATGCGCGCGAGCAGTCTCGCGGTCGGGACCTGTCCCGCTGGTCCATAAGTGGTCCCGAAAGTGTCCATAACCGGTCCAGACGGAAATGGACCGCCCGCACGGGGCAGCAGCGCGAAACAGGGGTCTGCCGCGCCGGGGAAGGTGACCAGCTCGACGCCCTCCGGCAGGCCGGGGGCCGGGGCGCGCTTGCGCGGCGGCGCGAACACGATGTGCAGGCTGAGCGCCATGAGGGTGAGCAGCCGCCGGACGATCTGTTCAATTTGTTTCAACCGGCCATTTGCCTTGGCACGGCGCGTGCGCGGCATCTTTTCGGGCCGCAGATGCAGATTGTCGCGCGCGACCAGATCGGTCAGCGCGCGCTCGGCAGTTTCGAGGCCGATAATGAGGAAAGACCGGTCAACACTCATGGGCGATAGTGTGGGGGCGGAATGTGTCAGACGAATTGGGGGACGCTTATCCTCGTGAGCGGGGGCGATAGGAGAGGACAAATCCTCGCTAATTTCATGAGGTGGAGGCTTTGTTCGTATCTTCTGCTTTGGGCGCATTTCCAGATGTAAGGATTCGCGCTTGATCAGATCAATTTTGACCCTTCGTCATCGATCGCGCTACAGAAACCAATGACTTAAGTCGCCCTAAAATGGCCGCTCGCAATCTTCATTGAAGCACATGTAAGCATTTTGCTTTTTGTGATGATGGATCTATTCTGCGTTCGGATCGAAGCGGAGATCGCATGTTCGGGAACAAAAAGAAGAAACGAAAAGTTCTGAGACTGCTCGATGACGCGGCGGACAACTTTCAGTTCCCAATGCTCGACAATGGAAACTTATATCTGGCCGCATCGCGCTTATCGGTTTTTTGCAATGATCGAGACTGGGCATTCGTTTTCGAGATCTTTGGGTTTTCACCCAGAGCTGGTCAACCTGACCTGAGTGTGCAGACAATTGCCTCGTCAGTTGAGAACAGAAACCCTCGATCCAACTATGCTAGCGACGAGGCTTACAACAACTACCTTAAACACAATCAAAATTACGAATTCAGAAGTTTCTTTCCCATAGAGAACGACGACTGGATCGACGAAGAAAATCCAGAGCTAGTCGCGTTATCGGGTGAGGTTATAATTCGAGGCAAATCTATTCCGCTTCCGTCAAACCCAGAGTATGAGGCGGCCGGCATCCGCTTGGAGTTTGATCGGCCAGCTGTTCACGAACTATGCAGACTGCTCGCCGAACAACACCGAGAGCTGTTACTTGCCTCGCAAACGGAGCGGAAAACAAATCTCCCTAATTCACTGCCGCATTTGATTACTCTCGATGATTGGCAGCACCCAGATTTAGCCAACGGGCAAAAACCAAGTGAGGTTGCCACGTTCAGTAAACTCGCCAATGTCGTTCAAACTGGAGACCCCAACAAGTTTTCAATCGGCGAAGCCGGAAATACAAATTGGCGTAATTGGCCAGAAGGTGGCCTTCTCTAAAGCGCCCGAAAGCACTTTGAGAGCTCACAGGCGATCATCGGAGAGAGTCCTATTCTCGCCCCACAACGGCCGCTCGCAGATTCCGAAAAGGGCGCAATACCAGACATTAGAATCTCAGCACCATCCGGCGGCTTTTGGCCCTAACCCGCCTTTCGGCGATCAAAAACCGATGACTGCTCTTGGCGTCAGAACGGACGTTGGCATTTATAAAAAAATGTCGCTACTTGATTACCACTTAGAACAACGAGCAGTGCGAATGCCGACAGCCGAACACTTTTGGGATTGGTTCCTGCAGCACGAAGAAGAACTTCGCAGCATTAGGCGAGACCGCAGGCTGTTTCAGCTACTGGGAGAGCATTTGCTGATTTTGGACATTCCCAGATGGGAAATTGGTCCGTTTGATACGAATGGTTCCAAGCACTTTCTGGCGCTGTCAGGGTCCAAGGTTACTGAGACCGGTAAGAGAAATCGCGAACAACTTCTTGAGATGGACGCTCCATCGACTTGGATGATTTTGCCTTTTCGACCACCGAAACGATGGAGCCGTCAGTTTCAATGGGGACCTGATAGGGTGAGCATCAATGCGAATGGTTGGCTATTCGAGGTCCATAAATTTGATGATGGCATGTTCGACCTAATTCTGCATTCCGACATTCACGAGATTTCGAACGCCGCGGATAAGAGAGACGCTCTAATCACAGCGCTAGACAATGAGTTGGGAGAGGCCGGCATGATCGAGAAAATCAACGCCGTTGAGTTGCGTGTAAATGTAGATTCATCTGATCGCGAGCGATTGATACCGATGAGCCACCTTAAAGAAATTATCTTGTCTGAAGCCCGCAAGCGGTAGGGCAGCTCTCGGCGTCTAAGTAGACATTAGCTTTCTCGCTCATTCAATCCCAAATGCGTTTCCAATTGTGATTGAAATCACTGAGAGAGGAAAACTCGGTGACCCACGGAAAATCTGGCGATCGCTCCTCTCGCCAAGTGAGGTGAACGACATAACAAGGAGCAATCACGTCCGCACCACAAAAGAGGAAATCATCTCTTCCGTTCAATCTCGCCACGGCCTTCATCGGCGTTGCGTGTAAAATGTGAGCACCACAAACTTCACGGTGTAGCTCATTCGTGAATTTCATGGACTCTTCCGGCGATAGCGCTGCCCATCGATCAGGAAGATTCATTTGCTTGCCCATTCTCGCGAATAAACATTTCTGTTGAGTGAAGCCAAGTAGGATGTCCGCTTTCGGCGTAAAGCGTACATCGGGATCCACGCTACGTTCGATTGGTGTAGTAGATTCACAATGACAGGGATCGCTAAACCTCGACAACCTCGGCCCAATGAATGCGCAACCTTCGAAACGAAAGGTGGCGAGACCATCGTCTCGATCGTCAAGGTCGGGAGCGCCGGGTTTTACGTGTACGTGTCTAAGTTGCGCTATGATGAGGAAGAAGACGTCCGATATTGGAGTGAGCTCTCGCAAAACCTCGGTGGCATTTACGACAGCGTTTCGACGGCGCACAGAGAAGCGTCGCATCTTTTGAATGAACAATTAATCAAGAGAGATACGAGCGCCTAAAGGCCGCTTTCGGCGTCAGCGGACGTTATGGGACATAAATTAATCCGGGTTCTATGAAATAATCATCCCCACACTCAGTGATTTTTGCGTGCATTACCAAGTCGCTGACGTCTCCACCATCTGTCGTCAGGTCCACAAGCACTTCCCAGCACCTGCCGTCCCAAACGCAAATCGAAGATTTCCAACTTTCTTTGGTCAAGGGACCGAGCTTGTCTGGGTAATCTTCAATGTTACTGCGACTAATCTCAAGGTCACCGTCTTCGATGGCGCTGATTACAAAGCCTTCAATAGGGTCGAGCGCCGTCTTCTCCACCATGGCATCCGCCAACGCTCCTAACGCCGGTCTCCACGCGGCTGGAACCGGCAGTTCTTGGTCTTCGGATTTCGAAACGGGGACATACTCCATGTCAGATCGTCTATTTGCTGACTACACCCAGTTCAACCTTATCAATTGAAACCCCTATGTCCCCGCCTGACCAGAAGCTGCCGTTAGGAAAGTTTCATCGAGTGTCGCCTTTCGGGATGAACCGGTCTCCCGAGCATTGGTTCGCCTGAGGTTCCAAGTCACCCTCAAGCCCCTCACACCAGCTCATAATCCTCCAGCTTCACCTCGGCGACGGCGTCGGCATAGGCGCGGGTGTGGCCGCCCCAGTTCTGGGTGATCTTGCCCGTGCCGGTCTTGTACCAGCTGTTGCAGGCCGGATCGGCCCAGACGGTTTTCGAGAGCTTTTCCTGCAGATCCTTGTTGAAGGCCTCTTGGGCCGCTTCGGTCGGAACGAGGGCGGCGGCGCCTTTCTCTTCCAGCGCTTGCAGGGCCAGAATCGTGTATTCGACCTGACGCTCCAGCATGAAGGTGATGGAGTTGTGGCCGAGATTGGTGTTCGGGCCGTAGAGGACAAAGAGGTTCGGGAACCCGTTCACGGTGATGCCGAGATAGGCTTCCGGGCCGTCGTCCCACTGATCTGCGATCGTCACGCCATTGCGGCCGACCACGTCGACAGACC
>Ga0181377_1000133_pt1 | contig 29047 bp, 43 predicted proteins | sample LowvirmetaG_9_FD_130160 | JGI IMG/M metagenome (GOLD analysis project Ga0181377, IMG submission 130160) | Marine viral communities from the Subarctic Pacific Ocean - Lowphox_13 viral metaG | ecosystem: Environmental > Aquatic > Marine > Oceanic | place: Subarctic Pacific Ocean | collected...
TAAAAAATCATTCGATTTAAGATATAAAATTGCACCTAAATTTGATTTAACCCAAATTGATGCATCTTTAACAAATGGTTTATTAGAAATTTTTATACCACTAGCTGAAGAAGCTAAACCAAAATCAATTAAAATTAAATAAGAGTTATTAAAAAAAAGCGTGTCCTAGCGCAATATTATTCGTATATTCACGGATAAATAAAAACGTTATATGACTAGAAAAGCAAAATCACTTACGGTAATCTCAGACCCTTTAATGGAACCTTACTACATAACTAAAGACGATGTATGTTACACAGTTAATGAAAGAATTACCCCAAACAAAAACCATTTTAGGTCTAAAGGAAATGGTACTGAGTATGCAAAACCACAAGGATATTATCCTAACTTTAACCAAGCACTTCAAAAAATAGCTAAAGAAAGACTGCATACTAAAAAAGATTATAACTCACTTCGTGAGTTTTTAGATGAATTTAAATCAATAGAAACAAATATAAAAAATTATACAGATGGAATTAGAAGCACTATTTGATGCAGTTATCGTCAAACCATATGAGTCAGAAGAGACTACTTATGGTAATATTATTGTTCCTGACTTAGGGAAAGAAAAAAATGAATTTGGTGAAGTAATAGCAGTAGGACCAGGAAAACCTACTATTACGGGAGAAATTATATCTACAACAATTAAAGTTGGGGATAAAGTTGTTTTACCAACAATGGGTTTTACTAAACTTCCATATGATGGAGAGGAATACTATGTAGGTCCCGAAAATCAAATATTGGCCAAAGTAAATAAAAAAAGCAACCTTAATGAAGTGTTAAGTGATACTTTACAAAATATAAGTACAGAAGAAATTAATAATTTAAAAGATATATCAAATGAGTAAACAAGTTATATTAGGTTCAAAAGCTAGAACTAACCTAGTTAAAGGAATAGATGTGTTAGCTAATGCTGTAGTATCTACTTTGGGTCCTAATGGGAGAAATGTAGTAATAGCTAATGATCAAGGTGCACCCCAATCAACAAAAGATGGCGTTACTGTTGCTAAATCAATTATACTAAAGGATCCAAATCAAGAATTAGGTGTACAGTTAGTGAAACAAGCTGCAATTAAAACAGCCGAAAAAGCAGGTGATGGTACGACTACATCTACTTTATTAGCTAGTGAAATGATTAAAGCGGGTTTAAATGCTCTAAATAATAATGAAAACGCTGTTCAAATTAAAAGAGATATTGATTCTACAGTTAAAGATATAGTTAATAATCTTAAAAATAAAATTGCAGAAGATATTTCAGGGGAAAAACAATTAGAACAAATTGCTACTATATCAGCAAATAATGATCCAGAAACTGGAAAGTTAATTGCTACTGCAATAGATAAAGTTGGAATGGAAGGAGTTGTTCATATTGAAGAATCTAAAACTGGAGAAACCTATCTTGAAACTGTTGAAGGGTTACAATTTGATAGAGGTTATAAATCACCTTATTTTGTTACAGACAATAATTCAATGACTGCTACACTAGATAATCCTCTTATTCTTTTAGCAGATCAAAAACTAACACAGGTTAAAGAATTATTACCTATTTTAGAAAGTGTATCCTCACAAGCACGTTCACTTTTAATTATTGCAGAAGATATTGATAACGAAGCTTTAGCAACTCTTATTGTAAATAAAATGAGAGGTACAATGAAAGTAGTAGCAGTAAAAGCTCCTGATTTTGGTGATAGAAGAAAATTAGTTTTAGAGGATATAGCTATTACAACTGGAGGTCAAGTTTTTGATAAACAAAAAGGTATGAAACTTGATAAATTTAGTTGGGATTGGTTTGGTGAAGCTAGGACCGTCACAGTAGGAAAAGAACAAACTACAATTGTAGATGGTAAAGGTGAAGTTGAACCTATAGAAGCACGTATAAAAGAATTACAGGGACAAATAGATAAAGCGGCTACCCCATTTGAAGTAGAGAAGTTACAAGAAAGATTAGCTAAATTTGTAGGTGGAGTTGCTATTATTCATGTAGGTGGTAATACTGAAACTGAAATGAAGGAGAAGAAAGACCGAGTAGATGATGCCTTACATGCAACAAAAGCAGCTATTGAAGAAGGAATAGTACCTGGTGGTGGAACAGCTTTATTATATGCCTCATCAGGTATAGAAGTTAATTCAACAGGAGCAGCTATTGTAGTAGAAGCTTGTGCTAAACCATTTAATCAAATTTTAGTTAATGCTGGGTTTGATGAAGTAAAAGGACAAATTTTAGCTGATAATTTAGTTAACTCAGGTAACGATACTTGGGCAGGATTTAATATTAAAACTGAAGAAACAGTTGATATGAAAAAATCAGGTATTATTGACCCTACTAAAGTAGTAAGATTGGCCCTTGAAAATGCAGCTTCTGTTGCTGGTACAGTTTTATTAACTGAATGTACTATTGTAAATGAAATTGAAGAAAAAAATAATAACCAACCTCAATTAGACCCATCAATGATGGGGATGATGTAAATTAACAAATAAATAATAAAAAAATGACAAAAAATGAAATTTTTGAGATAATTGAAGAAAACTTCAATATCTTAGCAGAAAATAATAGTGGTACTACTAAAAAAAGTCAAGCTACTGCAAGGAAAGCAGCACAAGCTATTAAACGAGTAATTACAGATTATAAAAAAGCATCTGTGGTTGAGTCAAAATAGTTTCGTATATTATGGCTAAAATAAAAATTGAAGAAAAAAATATCCTAATCGCTAGGCGAGTACCGCCTGGCGATAAATGGAGATTAGTTGCAAACGAACCAGATGGTCCTATACATAAAACTTTAACTGATTCCCTAGAAGCCTATATGGTTAAAACAGGTTTTAAAGGTAGTTATAGATTAGAACCCCTAAAAGGAAGTTTGTATGCAATTGATTCTACAGAAACAGAGGTTATACCAGAACCAGAAAAAAAATATTCTATATATGGGGAATTTGGATCATAGTTTATTAGTAGAAAAGTATAGACCTAAAACATTAAATAATTATGTTGGTAATGAAAACATAAAAAAGTCTATATCTGCATACTTAAACCAAAATGATATACAAAATTTTATATTTTATGGCCCTGCAGGAACTGGTAAAACAACATTAGCCAAGATCATTGTTAATAGTCTAGATTGTGATCATTTATACATTAATGCCTCAGATGAGCGTGGTATTGAAACTATTAGAGATAAAGTTTCTAGTTTTGCATCTGTTGCATCATTTAAACCCCTTAAAGTGGTTATTTTGGATGAAGCCGATTTTCTTACAATTCAAGCACAAGCATCACTTAGAAATATAATTGAAACATTTTCACGTACTACAAGATTTATTATGACTTGTAATTTTGTAGAGCGTATTATTGATCCCCTGCAATCTAGGTGTCAAGTACTTAAAATTGTACCTCCAACTAAAAAAGATGTTGCTAAACATTTAAATTGGATATTACAACAAGAGCATATTGAACATGATATAAATGATTTAGTACCCTTAGTTAACCAATATTATCCTGATTTACGTAAATGTATTAATACTATACAGCTATCTACACAAGATAATACATTAAAACTGGATAAATCAATATTAGTATCATCTAATTATATAGATAAAGTTATTACTGAATTATCCAAAGGTAATAAAGTATCATCATTTAATACTATACGTCAAATTATAGCAGATGCTAATGTAGATGATTTTGATGAGCTGTTTAGAGCACTTTATGATCGTTCATCTGAATATTATAAAGATAAAGAAGGAACAGCTGCTGTATTAATAAATGAACACCAATACAAAGCAAATTTCCGAATTGACAAGGAAATAAATATAATGTCATTAATTCAACAATTAACCAAAAATAAATAATTAAACTATGGAACAACCAGTTCAACAACCCCAAATTGATCTAAAAAATACTACAGAAGTAAAAAATTTTAATGGTGGATCAATTTTTCAACAAGGAGTAATTTTACGTAGAGTATCTCGTTTTGTAACAGGAACAGATGAAGATGCTTTATTACCTATCCCAGTATTTTATGATCCTGAAACTAAAAAAGTATTAAAGGATTCAGTACCTAAAGATTTAAGAGAAGAATTAAAGGATGAATTATGTTAATATATTTGATTGGTTAAAAGCAATTAATAATACCAAACCTCCCGTTGAGTCATTTACTGATAAAGATTGGGAGGTTTGGAATAGTTATATGATTCATAGATTTTTATCTATGGATTGTTCTCATATTGAATTAATTAATGAAATCCAGGAGATATTACCCACAGATAAAAAGAAAATATATTCTATTTATAAAGAATTTATCCCTAAAAACAATAAATGGAATAAGTACATTAAATCTAAGGTAAAACAACCTAATAAAGATTTAGTAGATCATGTAAAAAATTATTTTGAGTGTTCAAGTAAAGAATCAAAAGAATATATAAATATATTGGATACCGCAGAAATTAATTGTATATTAACAAATATGGGATTAACCAAAAAAGAAATAAAACCCTTAATAAAATGAAAAAATTAATAGATATGTTAAGAACATCTGCACAAGCAGATAAAGCAAAAGCAATGTTATCACTTGAGTTATTAGGTAACAAAGCAGTTGGTATCGGAGACCATTCCACAGAAGACTTTTACAAAAATGCAGAAGAAGCACTTGTTATGTTAGTAGATGCTGACGATAGGCTAGAAACATTAGAAAAGTACTTTGATTCTAAAGGACAAATTAATGGGTGATTCAATTAAAAAATATTTTACAGATATGAGTGATAGAGAAATTATGAACGCTAAGAATCCAAGTAAAAAAATTCAAGAATTTATAGATGATGAAACAAATCAAATCATAACTATTTTTGAAGAAGAATACCCAGAATTATCTAACGAATTTCAAATTATACAAGAAGAAATGTATGAAATGTTTGCTCGTAAACATATGGATTATGGGTTGAATAACATAGCATTAGGTGGAGATATTATTAATAATAATGATGATAAAAAATTCTCACTAACTGGGTTGTGTATTAGATTAACTGATAAGATATCACGTTTAAAAAACCTATTAATAAATGGCAGATCATTTGTTAAAGGTGAAGGTATGGAAGACACTTTTATTGATATAGCTAATTATGGAATAATTGGTATGTTAGTAGGACGTGACAAATGGAAAAAATAATTTGGCTAAAAAAATCCCTAATATTATAAAGGAGATTAGAAATAATCCACCTCCGCAAATTAATTTTGCTTACCAAAAAAATATATCTTATTCACAGATGTCTATTTTTAGAAGCTGTGCTTATAGGTGGAAATTACAATATAAGGATAAAATTAAAAGATTTAATTCATCTATTCATACTGTATTTGGAACAGCTATACATGAAGCAATGCAACATTATTTAGATGTATCTTATGATAAATCATTTGCTTTTGCAGATAGAGAAATAGATATAAAAGATTATTTTCAAGATAAATTTATATCTGAATATCAATCCCAATATAAATCAAACAAAGATGAACATTTTTCTTCAGCAGAAGAAATGAGGGAATTTTTTGAAGATGGGGTTGCTATATTAGAATGGTTCAAGAAAAAACGAAGCAGATATTTCAGCAAAAAAGGTACATATTTAGTAGGTTGTGAAATACCTATTGTTATTCCACCAAATAAAATGTATAATAACGTATTATACATGGGATATTTAGATGTTGTCACATACCATGAAGAAACAGAGACATTTAAGATAATCGATATAAAAACAAGTACTAAAGGTTGGAATAGTTATGCTAAAAAGGATGAAAATAAACATTTTCAATTAGTATTGTATAAACAATATTTTTCTGAGCAGTATGGTATTCCTTTAGATAAAATTGAAATTGAGTTTTTTATTGTAAAAAGAAAGGTATTAGATTGGGATGATGATAGTATTATGTCCCCTCACCAAGCTTATAGGGTACAAACCTTTGTACCCCCAAGTGGTAAAATTAAATTAAATAGAGCTAAAAGTGCTGTTAATGATTTTATAACAAAATGCTTTAGTTCAAATGGAAAAATTAAAGAAATAGATTACCCAAAATCCCCTTCTAAATGGAATTGTACATTTTGCCCTTATGGGGAAGATAAAGAATTATGTGGGGCAAGAGTACATTTTGAATAATACTTATATATGTATAATAAACGTTTTAAAAAATAAAGATTATGACAAATAAAAAACCAATGACACTAACGAGTGTCAAAGTCAAAAGCGATTTATTCGAGAATTTTAAAATTGAATGTGTAAAGCGTAAATTTTCTTTTCAAAAACTTGCTGATCGTAGCTTGTTTTTATATCTTACAGATGAAGATTTTCGTAAACAAATTACTAATCAAATTAATCTCGAAATAAAAGGCGATGAATAAAGACTTTAAGTATATCCCTAAGGATAAAAGAAAAAAAATACTCTTAATATGTGATGATATTAGAGTACATTCTGGTGTAGCTAATGTAGCTAAAGAAGTAGTACTAAGAACTACTCAACATTTTAATTGGGTACAAATAGCAGGAGCTATTAACCACCCAGAAAAGGGAAAAAGATTAGAATTATCTGAAGATACAAATAAATTTACTGGTCTAAAAGATGCATCAGTAGTAATTTACCCAACTGATGGTTATGGAAATAATGCATTATTAAGGCAATTAATTAATGCAGAAAAACCTGATGCCTTATTTTTAATAACGGATCCAAGATATTTTACTTATATTTTTAATATGGAACAGGAAATTAGAAAAAAAATTCCAATTATTTATTTAAATATTTGGGATGATTACCCAGCTCCAATGTATAATAGACCATATTATGAATCATGTGATTTGTTATTAGGTATTTCAAAACAAACAGTAAATATTAATAAATTAGTACTTGAAGATGCAGGGAAAAATAAAATATTTGAATATGTACCTCATGGTATAAATTCTGAATTATATTTTCCTATTAAGAAAGATGATAAATATATAAAAGAATATAATAATTTAAAAAATCAACTTTTTGGTGATGTAGATCCTAAGTTTGTTTTATTTTTTAATTCCAGAAACATTAGAAGAAAACAAATTCCAGATACAATGCTGGCTTTTAGAGCATTTTTAGATTCACTACCCAAAGAAGAAGCGAAAGAATGTTATTTAATACTTCATACTGAATTAGTTTCAGATGCAGGTACTGATCTCGGAAAAGTGAAGGAATATCTTTTTGATGGAGAATATGAGGATAATATAAAATTCTCAACTAATAAATTAACTCAAGCTCAATTAAATTTCTTTTATAATATAGCAGACGTTCAAATATTATTAACTTCTAATGAAGGGTGGGGTTTAACTATTACTGAGGCATTATTTGCAGGTACTCCTTTTATTGCTAATGTAACTGGGGGGATGCAAGATCAAATGAGATTTGAAGATAAAGATGGTAAGTGGTTTACTCCTGATGCTAATATACCTTCAAACCATAGAGCTACCTTTAAAAAACATGGAGAATGGGCATTTCCAGTTTACCCAACTTCCCGTTCTATTCAAGGTTCTCCTTCAACACCTTATATCTACGATGATAGATGTAAATGGGAAGATGCTACTGAAAGAATGAAGGAATGTTATAAATTAGGTAGAAAAGAATTAAAACGTAGAGGATTAAAAGGTAGAGAGTGGGCTATGTCTAATGAAGCTAAATTTACTACGGAAGAACAAGGAAAAACTATTATTAAGTCCATAGATAAATTATTTGAAACTTGGAAACCAAGGGAAAAATATGAATTAATCAATGCCACTAAGTATAAAGGGAGATTTTTAAACCATAAAGTTATATATTAAGATGAATAAACCAAGATTTGTTATAAGCTGTCCATTTGACACATACTCGGGATACGGAGGTAGATCCAGGGATATAGTTAAAGCTATTATAGAATTAGATAAATATGAAGTTCAACTTTTACCTCAAAAGTGGGGGGAAACTTCATGGGGTTTTTGTAAAGATCACCCACAATGGGAATTTTTATATAAATATACTGCTCCCCAAAATTGGCAACAGTCAAAACCTGACATTTGGATGCAAATTACTATCCCAAATGAATTCCAACCCGTAGGAAAATATAATATAGGTCTAACAGCAGGTATTGAATCCACAGCATGTAAACCAGAATGGATAGAAGGTTTAAATAGAATGAATATAAATTGGGTATCTTCTAAATTTGCTAAACAAACTTTTGAAAGTATGTCTTATAAAAAAGAACATCCTGAAACTAAACAAGATATGGGGGAAGTTAGATGTCAAAAACCTATTCATGTTATATTTGAAGGAGCAGATTTAACAACATATAAGCCTCTTAAACCTAATGAAATCAAAACTATTAATTTAAAAGATATAAAAGAAAGTTTTTGTTATTTATTTGTAGGACATTGGATGAATGGGGAATTTGGTCATGATAGAAAAAATGTTGGTTTATTAATAAAAGCTTTTTATGAAACTTTTAAAAATAAAAAGAATCCTCCTGCGCTTATATTAAAATCATCAGTAGGGGTAGCTTCTTATATGAGTAGAGATGAAATTTTAAATAGAATTAAGAATATTCGACAATCATTAGGTAAAAATAGATTACCTAATATTTATCTACTAAATGGAGAATTTGATGATAAAGAAATAAATGAACTCTATAACAACCCTAAGGTAAAAGCAATGGTTAGTTTAACTAAAGGAGAAGGATTTGGTAGACCCTTACTTGAATTTAGCCTAACAGGTAAACCTATTATAGCCTCTAATTGGTCTGGACATACAGATTTCCTTCATCCTAATAATAATATTTTACTTCCTGGGGAACTAGAAAATGTACACCATAGTGCTGCTAATAATTGGTTAATCCCGGAGGCACAATGGTTTAAAGTAAGTACTCCCCATGTAGGACAAGCTTTTAAAGATGTGTTTAAAAACTATAAAAAATACTATAAACTTTCTCAAAAGCAAAAATATTATGCTAAAAATAATTTTAGTTATGAGAAAATGAAGGAATTAGTAGATACTATTTTAAATAATAACATTCCTCAGTTTGCTCAACAAGTTGAACTTAAATTACCTAAATTAAATTTACCTAAATTAAATAAAGTTTAATATGAATTATGATGAAATAATAAATTGTCCTAAATCAGGTGGCGATTTATGTTATAAAGTAGAAGTTAGCAAAGATATAACAAATTATATGAGTTTATCTTGTGGATTTTGGACCAATTCTTTAATGGTAAAGGATTCCAAATTTTATAATGAACAAATACTAACTTTACCTGAATTATATAAAGATTTAGCTTGGACCGACCCCGAAACCAATTTAATATGGATTCCTAATACTATAAATATAAAAGAAAAAGGTATGGTATTTGCCGATGGTACAAGTAGCAATGATTGGAAATGGGCTGGTGTTAAAGCAATTCCTGATGAAGAAAAAGAATTTAAAACGGATATGTCTACTATAAGACATTTTGAAGAACGTGATTATATAGAAGCTTTATCTTATATTGGAGTATTACCTGAATAAAATATGAAAATAAGTTATGCAATAACGGTATGTAATGAATATGAAGAAATTCAGAAACTAATATCTACTCTTATGTTAAATATAAGAGAAGAGGATGAAGTTATAGTACTATTTGATAAGCAAGCTGGTACGGAACAAGTTTGGGATTATTTAGTTGGATTACAAACTCAGGATTTAATAAAAGCTTATACCGAATCTTTTAAAAATCATTTTGCTGATTGGAAAAATAAATTAACTGAGTATTGTACTGGAGATTATATATTTCAAATAGATGCTGATGAAATCCCACATGAATCTTTAATTGATAATTTACCTTATATATTAGAATCTAACCCCAATAATGAAGTTTATTTAGTCCCTAGAGTAAATACAGTAGAAGGATTAACTATAGAACATATTAATAAATGGGGATGGAAAGTAGATGATAAAGGCTGGGTTAACTACCCAGACTACCAATGGAGAATTTGGAAAAATAAATCTGAAATCAAATGGAAAAATAAAGTACATGAGGTTTTAGAAGGACATAAAACATATTCTACATTACCTCCTCAAGAAGAATTATCTTTATATCACCCAAAAACAATAAAAAAACAAGAAAAACAAAATTCATATTATGAAACACTCTAAAAAAGTTTGGTATGCTCCCAATAGATTAGAAGCTTATGGGGAAAAAGAAATTAAAGCAGTAGAAAAAAGCCTTAGAGATGGTTGGTTAGCTGGATTTGGACCAAGTACTATAAAGTTTGAAAAGAAAATTGCTAAAGAATTTGGTAAAAAATATGGTGTTTTTGTTAACTCGGGTTCATCCGCTTGTTTACTTGCTATAGCAGCTTTAGATTTACCTAAGGGATGTAAAATAATAACCCCATCCCTTACATTTTCTACTACATTAGCCCCAATTATACAACTAGGTTATAAACCTATATTTATAGATTCTAATTTAACCTCTTATGTTCCTACAGTAGAAGATATTTTAGATAAAATAACTCCTGAAGTTAAAGCTATAATGGTACCTAATTTAATAGGTAATAAGCCAGATTGGGCCTTATTAAAAGCCGGATTAGAGATTTTAGGTAGAAAGGATATTTTTGTAATTGAAGACTCAGCTGATACTATAACATATACAAAAGAATCAGATGTTTCTACAACTAGTTTTTATGCTTCTCATGTTATAACAGCTGGTGGAATGGGAGGAATGGTAATGTTTAATGATGAAAAACATGTTAAAAAAGCACTACAGTATAGAGATTGGGGTCGTATTGGTGATAATAGTGAAAACATGGATGAAAGATTTGCTCATGACGTTGATGGTATTCCTTACGACTATAAGTTTTTATATGGGGTTTTAGGGTATAATATGAAATGTAGTGAAATGAGCGCTGCGTTTGGTTTAGTCCAATTAGAACGTTTTCAAACATTTAAACAAAAACGTAGAGATAATATTGAACGTTATCTAGAAAATTTAAAAGATGTTAAAGAATTAATACTACCAGATGATAGTATTAAACCAAATTGGTTAGCTATACCTTTTCAAACAAAACGTAGATTAGAACTACTAACCTTTTTAGAAAATAACAATATACAAACACGAGTTACATTTGCAGGTAATGTTACTAGACATCCTATTTATAGAGAATATCTACAAGATTTTAAAAATGCAGATGCTGTTATGGAAAATGGATTCTTATTAGGGGCTCACCATGGAATGGATTTAGAAGACGTTGATTATGTTTGTAATAAAATAAAAGAATTTTTTGGGTATGTCAAATAAACCTCGTTTAGTAATATCAGATATGTATAGAGCAAGAAATAAAGTTGCACTTTTTGCTATACACCAAGCTTTAGATAAATTTAAAGAATTAGATCTAGAATTTCATATACTATGGGACGACCCTGAATATAAAGATGAATGGACTAAAAAATTTAGTAATTTAGAAAAATATATAGTATCTTACTCTAAAGAACAACTTGATGATTATTGTAGAGAATGGGGGATAAGCGAAGAAACAATCTCGGATTTTAAAAACTTTAAGTCTATTTATTTTGTAATTCATGGGCATTATTTAAAAAGTAAAAATATATGTAATTATTATCTAATTTATGATGATGATATTATACTACAAGATAATTTAAGTGAACTTATTAATTGCTTAAAAAGTAAAACACCAGTTTTAATAAAAGAACCATTAAACCCCGGGTGTGATAAAGTTTTATTAGAAAAATTAATAAAACTATTTGGGGGTAAACCCGCTGCAGATTATTATCTAAGTATTAATCCTAAGTTATTAGGATTTAATGCCGGTTTTCAGGGGATGAGTTTGGATATGTATGAAGATTTTTTAACTAAAGAAAGTTTTCAACTTTTATTAAATCTTTTTTATTTAAAGGGTATATATGATGAGAATGGTAAAGAAATAACGGGTCAACTTAGAACATTAATAGATACTCAACAACAATCTTTTTTTGGCGTTATGAATATTATTAGATCTAAAACTAAACCACATATATTATCAGAAGATTATTTTACTTGTCCTAATTGGGGTACACACCCTGAATATGGAGATATAAATACTTCTAATGAATATCAGGGTTGGGATATAAATTTAAAATCAAAAGTAGTACATTTTATAGGACACACACAATTAGATGGTAAATACTATGGAAAACCTAAAATTTTTCATGATTTAGTAGATAAATATTTAGAAAAACATAGTTTATTATGAAAATAACATTTCTTACTGAAATGGGTTTTGAGGGCAAAATACCTTCTAACCATCCTAATATGAGAACAGAATTTGCTTGGATGCATGCTTTAGATGCTGAACATAATAATTTACGTAATTATCAAAACATAAAAAATCAAGATCATGTTTTTATAATTTTTCCTAAGGGAGAAACTTTTTTAAATGCCGTAGGAGTTAAATTAATAGATAAAAATAACCCAACTTCAGATTTATTATCTTCTGATTTTATGGATATTTTAAAATCCAATAATAAAAAAATTCATTATATACAGGAAGGGCCTTCTTGGTTTTTTAATGATTATGAAATTATGGATCAATTTAATTTTTATAATATATTATCTAAATGTGATAGTATTTTTGCCCATAACAACCATGATATTAATTTTTATAAGGGTTTATTTTCTAATAAAAAAGTACACTCTATAAAAACCCTTCTAATAGAAACCCTTATATCCCATATAACCCCCAACCCAGAAGAAAAAGTTATAATAGGAGGAAATTTTGCTAAATGGTATGGGGGATTTCAAAGTTATATAATAGCGGATATTTTTAAAGTAGATAAATGGACCCAAGATTCCCATGCAAAAAGAACTAATGAACATAATATACCTGATTTAAATCACCTTCAACGATTACCATGGGCTGGATGGATGAATGTATTATCTACGTTTAAATACGCTGTACATTTAATGCCTACTATAGCAGCAGGAACGTTTAGTTTAAATTGTGCTTATTTTGGAATACCTTGTATAGGAAATAAAAAAGTTGATACCCAAAGAATTTGCCATCCTGATTTATCAGTTAATGTGGAAGATATAGAAAAAGCTCGTATATTAGCTAATAGACTAAAAGATGATAAAGAATTTTATTTGCATTGTAGTACCACTGCAAAAGAAAACTATAAAAAATATTATAATTTAGAAAAATGGAAAACAGAAATAAAGTTACAGTTGTCCTAAATGGTTTTAGAAGAGGAGATAATCTTAATGAACAATTAGAAGCTCTAAATAACCAAACAGTTAAACCAGATGAAATTCTTCTTTGGTACAATAATCCTGGGGATGGAACTGATCCTAACTATGATATTGGGACTAAAATTCCTACAGCATATTGTAATTATAACTGGGGTGTTTGGGCAAGATTTTATTTCGCTATGAATGCAAAAAATCCTTATGTATGTGTATTTGATGATGATACTATACCAGGAAAAAGATGGCTAGAAAATTGCTTTAATACTATGAAAACCCATGAAGGGTTATTAGGAACTGTTGGTTTACTTTATTTAAACCCCCTTCCTCCTCAAAATTCTTCTTATTATGAACATTATCTTAGATTTGGATGGGTACCAGCGGGTAATAATGAAATACCTGTTAAAGTAGATTTAGTAGGTCATAGTTGGTTTTTTAAGAGAGAATGGTTATCCCATATGGTAAGAGAATTACCAGACCCTAAGTACAATACTTGTGGTGAAGATATGCATTTTTCTTATATGTTGCAGAAGTATGCTAATATTCCTACTTATGTTCCTCCTCATCCTCCATCTGATAAAGAACTTTGGGGTAGTACAAAGGGCAGCGTATATGGGGGTGATAATGTATCGCTTTGGGAAACTAATCAAGCAGGGGTAGATGGAACTCCTTTTAAACAATTAATGAATCAATATTTTAGAGAACAAAGAATAAAAGGTTGGAAATTAGAAAATGAAAAATAAACCAATATTATTATGTTTTGGAACAAGACCTGAGTGGCTAAAAATAAAACCTTTAGTAAAACTTATGGCTAAAAATGATTATAAACTTTTATTCACAGGTCAACACCCAGATTTATTAAAGAATATTAATGTTGATTATGAAATTAAAATGAGTAAAAGTTCTAATAGGCTAGATTCTATTATATCAGATTGTATGATACAATTTCCTACTAGTGATGATTTTGATAAGGTATTAGTACAGGGAGATACTGGTTCTGCTTTTGGCTGTGCTTTAGCTGCTTTTAATAGAAAATTAAAAATTTATTATTTGGAAGCAGGATTAAGAAGTAAAAATTTAGACCATCCTTACCCTGAAGAAGGCTACAGACAAATGATAGCTAGAATATCTAATGTTAATTTCTCCCCTACTAGTATATCAGCACAAAATTTATTTGATGAAAAAGCTAATGGAGATACTTTTGTAGTAGGAAATTCCGTATTAGATAATTTACTAGAATATAAGGATAAATGTGAATATACTAATAAAGTATTAATTACACTACATAGAAGAGAAAATCACCATTGGATGGATCAATGGTTTAATAAAATTAATAGGTTAGCAAAAGATAATCCTGATTTAGAATTTATATTACCTATTCATCCAAATCCTAATGTACAAAAACATAGACATTTACTTACTAATATAAAAGTAATAGAACCTTTATCCCATTCCAAATTATTAGATATTTTAGTAAAATGTAAATTAATAATTAGTGATAGTGGGGGATTACAGGAAGAGGGAGCATTTTTAAATAAAAAAGTTATTGTATGTAGAGAAACCACAGAACGACCTGAAGCTATTTATACTGGTCATTTGTTTTTATGTAAAACACCTAATAATTTAGAAAAAATATTTGGAGAAATAAATAAAAATCCGTATATTGATACTAAATGTCCTTATGGTAAAGGTAATACCTCTAATTTAGTTTATAATATTTTAATGGATGAAAAAGGAATTTAAACAACATTTTAATCTACTTTTAGATAAGATAAAAAACAAAGAAAATTTTGCCTTTGCCAGATTTTCTGATGGTGAGTTATTTATTTTACAAAATAAGGAGTTAAAATTAGATGATAATTATATTCAAGTAGGGGACCAAGTAACTGGAGGTCCATATAAACCTGCGGATTTTAAGCATTTTGATCCTAAAAAACATTCATTTTATAGAGATAAACTGATAGAATCTTTTAAACATAAACAACCTAATTATTATAAAGGTATTAGTTGTAGTTGTTGTGTAGGAAAAGAAAGTTTTGATTGGCAAATTGATTTACATGGTGGTGATGATGAATCATTAACTTGGGCTAATTTATGGGTAAATGGAAATTATCATTCATTTATACAAAATATATTACCCTTATTATATAGTAGAAAATGTATCTTTATAGGACATAATAGTGCTAATTTAACTAAAATCCCATTTTTTGTAAAAGATTTTAGAGTAGGGTATAATGCTATGATAAATGATTATCCTAAGATTAAAGATATAAGTGAATGGATTATTAAAAATAAAATTAAAAACCATTTGTTTTTATTCTCAGCTGCTAGTTTTACTAATTTGGCTATATATCAACTATTTAAAGATCACCCAAATAATACTTTTATTGACATAGGAACTTGTTTAGCCCCTATGATGGAATTACCTGTTCAAAGGGATTACCTTCAAAAATACTGGTTATATCAAGGTGGAGGTGATAGTAATAAAATATGTATATGGAATTAGTAAAATGTACTGAGCAATATTGGGAATTTATAAGAACTCTAAGAAATGATAAAAGGGTATTAGATGGTTTTATAAAATCCACTTATATTACTAAGGAAATGCAATTAAGTTATATGAAAAATAATAATCAATATTTTCGTGTTGCATTAATAAACGAAACCCCAGTTGGGTATGTTGGGGTAATTAAAGATGATATAAGAGTATGTACTCATCCTAATTATCAAGGTAAGGGAGTGGGTAAGTTTATGATTAATAAATGTATGGAAATATGGCCTACTGCATTTGCTAAAGTAAAAATAAATAATGAGGCAAGCATTAAATTATTTGAATCTTGTGGTTTTACTAAAAAATTTTATATATTAACAAAATAAAAATTATGTTACATAATCCTTACAAAATAGTAAAAATGTTTGAAGAAGAAATTTCAGCTTATACAGGGGCGCCCTATGCGGTTTCTATAGATAGTTGCACTAATGCTTTATTTTTAATATGCAAATATTTAAAAGTAAAAGAAGTAACTATCCCTTCAAAAACTTATTTATCGGTACCTCAATCTATAATACATGCTGGTGGTGAAGTAATATTTGATAAAAGGGGTAAAACTAACCATTGGAATGGAATTTATCAGCTTAAACCATATCCTATTTATGATGCAGCTAAAAGGCTTACTAAAAGTATGTATATTCCTAATACTTATATGAGTTTATCTTTCCATATTAAAAAACAACTTCCTATTTGGAAAGGAGGAATGATTTTAACTGATAATAAAGAAGCAGCTGAATGGTTTATTAGAGCTAGATATGAGGGAAGAAGTCAAAAGTTTTATAAGGATGATGATATTGAATTTTGTGGTTGGAATATGTATATGACCCCACAACAAGCAGCTCATGGTTTAGCTATGTTTCAAAATTACCCTGAACATAAAGAAGATTTAGGAGAAAAAGGAGGATATAGAGATTTAACTGAATTTACTGTATTTAAAAACCATAAGGTAATAAAATAATTAATATGAAAGTAGCACTTTGTTTACATGGTTTATTTGATTCTCTAACTGATACCAATTCCAAGGGAATAGATGGATTTAATCATATTAAAAAAAATATTTTAGATAAAGTAAATGCTGATGTATATATTCATAGTTGGGAAGAAGAAAAAGCAGATGAAATAAAAAAGTTATATAACCCTAAACAATATTTATTTGAAACACAAAAAAATTTTTCTAATATAATATTTGAAAACAAACTAAACACTTTATTAAACCCTCCAAGACCACCTAAATCAGTCCTTTCACATTTATATAGTGTAACGGAATCTATTAAATTAGCTTTTAAAAGCAATATTGAATATGATATTATAATTAAGGCACGATTTGATTTAGGTAGGATTAATAGATTGACATCAGGACCAGGTAGAGGTAACCCATACCCAGTTCAATGTATAAATTTTCAAACTAATATAGATGAAGGTAAAATTTATATGGCTAATTGGCAACATTTTCATATGGGTCCTGCTGATATGTGGTTTTATGGATCTTCTAATATTATGAAATCGTTTACTACATTATATGAATCATTAGAAAGTAATATGAAAGTAGGTAGTAGATTTCATCATTTTTCTACTAGTATTGAAAATAACCCTAACGATTTATCTAATGCTATTGCATTTTATAAATGGTGGATGTTAGAAAATGGGCTTTGGAATAAACGAATAAATTTAAATACATCATGGGAATAAATTCACCATTAGTACTTTACACACATACGGATATGGAAGATGTATGGCCAATGTTTTTTGGCCAGTTTCAAAAATACAATAGTAATTCTACTAAAATTTATGTAGCCGTAAATAAACAAAGCCCTTTATTACCAGACAATTGTATCCCTATATTATATGATGATTCCATTCCATATACAGATAGATGGAAACAAATTTTACCTGAAATTAAAGAAGAAGTATTCATGTTTTTACATGAGGATATGATTTTATTTAATAAACCTAAATTTAATTATATTGAAAGATATTATAATTTAGTTAAAGATAAAAAAGTAGAATCTATAAAAATGATTTATGTGCCGTCTAATTTAATTGGAGGGAGTTTAGGTTTTACAGGAGATATGGTTTCGGATATAGATGATACTCTTATTACTAATGAATTTTCTCAATTCTCAATCCAACCAACTATTATATCCAAAACATCATTTAATTCTATACTTGATAGTGTAGGGTCTTTAAATATTTGGGATTTTGAAATGGCAGTTAAAAATAATTTTAAATCTTATATGGTAAAATTAGGAGGTGAAGTTAAAAGGGGATTATTTCATTGTGATAGTATTATTTTTCCTTATATTGCTACTGCCATAAGTAAAGGAAAATGGAATACCAGTGAATATAAAAAAGAATTAAGTATTTTCTTTAAAGAATATAATATAAACCCTAATATAAGAGGAGAAGTATGATTAAGTTAGTTATTTTTGATTTAGATGGTGTTTTAGTTGAGGCTAAAAATATTCATTTTGATGCTCTTAATATGGCATTAGGAAAAGAATATGCTATTAGCTGGAATGACCACTTATCTATTTATGATGGTTTAAAAACTAACCAAAAGTTAAAAATATTAACAGAACGTAAAGGACTACCAGTTAATTTTTATAAAGAAATTTGGGGGAAAAAACAAAAATTAACTTTATCTAAATTATCATCCTTAAAACCTAGTAAAACATTACAATCAATTATGAATGCTTTAGTTGAAGATGGTTATAAAATTGCAGTATGTTCTAATTCAATTAGAAAAACAGTTTTAACAGTACTATCTAAATTAGGTATAATGGAATACATGGATTTAGTTATATCAAATGAAGATGTAAAAAATTCAAAACCACACCCAGAAATGTATTGGAAGGCGATATCAATGATGAGTTGTTTACCTGAAGAGACTTTGATTATAGAAGATTCTCCTTATGGATTACTTGCCGCCTCAAGGAGTAAGTCATATATTTTAAGGGTAAAAAATCCAAACGAAGTAACTTATACTAATATATTTAAAAAATTAAATGAAATAAATATGGGAGAAAAACAAACATCCCCTGCTTGGAGAGATGAAACATTAAATGTTTTAATCCCCATGGCGGGAGCAGGTAGTAGATTTGAAAAAGCTGGTTATACTTTTCCAAAACCCCTAATTGAGGTAAAGAAAAAACCAATGATACAAGTAGTAGTAGAAAATTTAAATATAAAAGCTAATTTTATATATGTTGTACAAAAATCACATAGAGAAAAATATAATTTAGATGCCCTGTTATCATTAATTACTCCTGGTTGTAAAATAGTAGAAACAGAAGGAATGACCGAAGGAGCAGCTTGTACTGCATTATTAGCTAAGGATTACATAAATTCTAAAGCACCATTATTTTTTGCCAACTCAGACCAATTTGTTGAATGGGATTCAAATGAATTTTTATATAAAATGAATGAAACGGATGCTGATGGTGGTATTGTTTCATTTACTGCTACTCACCCCAAATGGTCTTTTGCTAAAGTTAATGAACAGGGGTTAGTAACAGAAGTAGCTGAAAAAAAACCAATATCTAATATTGCTACTGTAGGATATTATTATTGGAAACATGGGTCTGATTTTGTAAATTATGCAGAACAAATGATTAAAAAAGATATTAGAGTAAATGGTGAATTTTATGTTTGCCCTGTTTTTAATGAGGCTATCCTTGATAATAAACAAATTAGAACTTTTAATGTTAATGGAATGTGGGGTCTTGGAACCCCTGAAGATTTAAAATATTATTTAGAAAATTATGAATAACAATACTTATGCTCAAATGCAAAAAACCCAATATAGTAGTGGGACTAGCAACCATGAAGAACATAATAATAATCCTGATTATTGGGATGTACTCCTCTCAGATTTAAAAAATAGGGATTCATGGGAAGGAAAAAAAGCCTTAGACTTTGGTTGTGGTAAGGGTAGAAATGTTATAAATATGTTTAATTTGTGTAGCTGGGCTGGGGTAGATGGTATAGATATATCTGGGGGTAATATTGATTATTGTAATAAAACATATATAGGATACTCTGCTAAATGGTATTGTAATAATGGAACAGATGTATCGGATTTAAAATCCAATGAATATGACTTTATTATGTCTACCATTACATTACAACACATCCCAGTATATAGTATTAGAAAATCTTTAATTACAGATTTATTAAGAACACTAAAATCAGGAGGATTATTTTCTTTTCAAGTCCCATATGGTGAAGGATTAAAGCCCGGGAAGCTTGCCTCTACAAATAATAAAATAAGTAGTTACTATGAAAACGCTTATGGTGCGGTTGGTACAAACTCTGCACATGATTTTAGAGTAAATAATGAACAAGATATTATTAATGATTTAAAAGAAATAGGTTTTACAAATGTAGAAACTATTATAAAACCTTCTTATAGTGACTATAATCATGAAGAATGGATTTATGTAAAAGCTTATAAATAATAATGATTTTAATATCACATAGAGGAAATATTAATGGGCCTAATCCTAAATTGGAAAATAATCCTATTTACATTGATATGGCTTTATCCCAAGGATTTAATGTAGAAATTGATTTATGGGTTTGTAAAAAAGAATTTTTTTTGGGTCATGATAAACCAACATATTTAGTTGAACTTCAATGGTTAGTAGATAGGGGATTATCTTTATGGATTCATTGTAAATCTTTAGACACTATAGGATTTATAAAAGAATTAGAATATAAAAAGGGTTTAAAAGGTTTAAATTATTTTTGGCATCAAGAAGATGATGTTACTTTAACCTCTAAAGGGGTAATATGGGCATATCCTGGTAAACAACCCATAAAATATAGTGTCGCCGTAGACCCTGAAAGGTACAATGATAATACGTCTTCAGCATACGCAGTATGTTCTGATTATATTAAAAATTATAAATAAATGAAAAAAATAGTTTATATAACTGGTTGTTTTGGGTTTATAGGTAGCTATGTGACTCGAGAATGTTTAAAAAAAGGATGGCATGTTATGGGTGTGGACAAAATGACTTATGCTTATTTTCCTGATGTATATGATGAATTTATAAAACATCCAAATTTTAAATTTCAAAAGAAAGATATTAATGATTTAGAATTTTTACATGAATGTGATTATGTAATTAATACAGCAGCTGAAACCCATGTAGGAAATTCTATAGTTAAAAGTGAAGATTTTTTACATTCTAATGTAAATGGTGTACATAACTTACTTGAATTAATTAGGAATTATAGAGCAGAAAGTAGTAAAAAACCTATTTTATTACATTTTTCAACAGATGAAGTATATGGGGATATTACAGACGGAGAGCATATAGAAACAGATATACTTAAGCCTTCTAACCCATACTCAGCTACAAAAGCTGCAGCTGACCAGTTAATTACAGCATGGAATCGTACTTATAATTTACCTTATATTATTATAAGACCAACTAATAACTATGGAGTGGGGCAATATGTAGAAAAGTTAATCCCTAAATCCATTAAATATTTAAGTCTGGGTAAAGAAATCCCTTTACATAATAATGGTACCCCAGTAAGAAATTGGTTGCATGCTCAAGACACTGCTAATGCTATAATTACTATCATTGAATCAGGGGTTAAAAATGAAATATATAATATATGTGGTGGTTTTGAACAAACCAATTTGGATACTGTTAATAAAATTATTACATTATACCATGGTGAAGATGAATCATTAAAAACAACTTTTCCTTATTATAATGAGGATAAAAACCAATTTTTAAACTTATCTTACTCTAGACAGGGTCAAGATGTTAGATATGCACTTAATGATGATAAACTTAGATTATTAGGTTGGGAGCCTAAAAAAATATTTGATAAGGAATTGCCTGCTATAGTAGGTTATTATAAAAATAATTTTATTTGGTAATGAATAAATTAAAAAAACGTATATTAGAAATTGCTTATAAGCATAAACTATCACATTTAGGTTCATATCTATCAGCTTTAGATATAATAGATGAGATTTATAATACTAAAGACTCTGATGATATTTTTATATTATCATCTGGACATGCTGCTTTAGCTTTATATGTGGTATTAGAAAAATATGAAGGTAAAGATGCTGAACATCTATTCTTAAAATATGGAGGTCATCCCCATTTAGCAGAAGAAGATGGTATCTATTGTTCAACAGGTAGTTTAGGAACAGGTATTACTATTGGGGTTGGAAGAGCGTTAGCTAATAAAAACAGGAAAGTATATGTTTTAATTAGTGATGGTGAATGTGCTGAAGGGAGTATTTGGGAATCGTTACGTTTTATCAAAGAACATAATATAGATAATATAGAAGTATATGTTAATATAAATGGTTATGCAGCTTATGATAAAGTAGATACTAAGTACTTATCAGATAGATTAAAGGTATTTTTACCCAAAATAAAATTAAAATACACATCAGTAAATCAAACTTCATTTTTAAAAGGAATTAATGCTCATTATCATGTTATGAGTGAGGAAGATTATAAATCATTATGAGAAAACAATTTGCAAAATACTTACATGATGAAATGTCTAATAACGAAGACATCATATTAATGACTGGGGACTTAGGTTATGGTTTATGGGATCAAATTAAAATCGACTATCCAGATAGGTTTATTAATTTTTTATCATCTGAACAATTAATGTTAGGAGCAGCTACAGGCATGGCATTAGAAGGAAAAATTCCTATTGTTTATTCAATTACCCCCTTTGTACTATATAGACCTTTTGAGTGGATTAGAAATTACTTAGATCATGAACAAATTCCTGTTAAATTAGTAGGTGGCGGGAGAGATAAAGATTACGGTTATTTGGGTTTTTCACATTGGGGAGAAGAAGATATTGATATTTTATCTGTATTTAAAAATATTCAATTAATGAAACCTGAAGAATTAGATTTGCATACATTTAAGACATTTATTCATAGTACAAAAGCTACTTATATAAATTTAAAAAGATGAAAATATTAGTTACAGGTAAAAATGGGTATGTAGGAAAAAGTATTATAAGTAAGTTAAAAGGTTATAATGTTATAGGTGTAGGAAGAGATGATTTTGATTTAAGTAATAGAAAACAAACTAGTAAATTTTTTAAAGACAAATATTTTGACTGTGTAATTCATACAGCTAACTCAGGAGGAAGTCGTTTATCTAAAGATGATAGTGATGTTTTATTTAATAATATTTCTATGTTTAATAATTTATGTAATGAATTTTTAAACTATAATCATTTAATAAGTTTTGGATCGGGAGCTGAAAGAATGTATCCTACTGACCCCTATGGGTTAAGTAAAAAATTTATAAATGATGTTATTAAATCAGAAAATAAATTTACTAATATTAGAATTTTTGGGGTGTTTGATGAAAATGAATGGGATACTAGATTTATAAAATCTAATATAAAAAGATACATTAATAAAGAACCTTTAATTATTCATAAAAATAAATTTATGGATTTTATTTATATGGATGATTTAATTACATTAATTGATTATGCAATTAAAAACCCATATTCTAAATTATTAGAAGCTAATTACCTTCAACCCTATAGCTTACTTGATATAGCTTTATTAATAAATGAATTATCAACACATAAATGTGAAATAAAAGTAAAAAAAGAAGGATTAGATAACCCATACACTGGTGATTTAAACCAAATAAAGCTGCCTTATATAGGTATGGAAAAATCACTAAAAAAAGTATATGAAGCAATTAATTAGTTTTTGTATTAATACAGCTATTAATGAATTAGATTATATCAAGTTATTATTTAAATCATTAGAAGATAATCTATCTACATTAGAACATGAAATAATTGTTTTTATAGATTCGGATAATCAAGGTACCTTAGAATGGTTAACTAAGCAAAAAACAACATTTCCAAATTTAAAAATATTAAAAAACCCACTTCCTATATGTTATGGGTATGCTAGAAATATTAATGAAATGTTTAAATTTGCATCTAACGACATTGTCTCTTATTTACAATCAGATATGGTGATCAGTAAAAATTATGATGTATATATTAGTAAACACGTAAAAGATAATATGATATTATCCAGTACTAGAATTGAACCTCCTTTACATGGCCTAGGACTAGAAAAACATACTGAGGATTTTGGTTTATCACCAAAAGATTTTAAATATGAAATGTTTTTAGATTGGTGTGAACATAATAGGGAAGAAAAACAAACAGAATATTTCTTTGCACCCTTTACAATGTATAAAAAAGTTTGGAATGAAATAGGGGGTCATGATACTTATTTTAGACGTTCTAGAGAAGACTCTGATGTGTTAAATAGATTAGTTTTAAGTGGTAATAAAATAGTTCAAACTTGGGATGCTTTAGTTTATCATTTTACTTGTGTATCTAGTAGAGGGCAAGATTGGCATAACCAACAAAATAAAAAAGCACAACAAAGAGCCCAGTTACAACAACATGCTGATATAGTTGAAATGTCTAGAATTAATAGAAAATGGGGTGGGTTTAGTCACGGCAAACCTAATGAATATTACTACAATATAAACTCAGAAATTAATATTGATACAAATAACTATAACACATTTAAAATGGTATCCACATTTTTTAATATTAATTATATAAATGAGATTTCACTTTATAATGAATATATAAACCAAAATGAGCATACTTATGCTAATCAATTATTAAATTTTACGGATAAACACTGGGATGAGTATTCTTATATGTATAATACTGAAAATTTAGAAGATTACGTAAGTTTAGGTGATTCCAAAGGTGATGTATTGGTAAAATTTAATTTATCTAATATTAATCAAAATACATTTGATAATATTATATGTAATCTACAACATTTAGTAGACCACTATGATGTAGGGGAATATGAGTATGAAGGGTTTAAAATTATTATTAAAAGTAAAAATAACATTATAGAAAATAAAATTAAAGTTACAAACCCAACTCTTAAAAAAGACCACAAATACTTGGTTTATTGATATTTTTTTCGTATATTTACACCTAATTTAAAGGTTATATATTTATGCGACATACTATTAAAACACCCATTAAAATGAAAATGATTCCTTGTATTAAATGTGGTTCTCCTATGCCAGAATTAAGATTAACTAAATTTGGTTACAAAGTTTGTGTTAATTGCTCAACAGTAGGTACTAAACGTGGTATTCCTGTAATGAGAGGATCAGGTGATCATACTTGGACTGAAACTATTATTATGGAAGAAGATCAATATGAAGAATTTGTAGTAGCATCTGCACTTGAACGTGGTGATAAAAATGCTGCTAAAGCTGAAATGTTAAATATGGATAAAGAAGACCGTAATTTGCAAGGTCCATATCAAATAATTAATAATACAGATAAAGATAGAACTTAGTTATGCCAAAACCAAAACCATTATCTAAGGAAATGATAGTGGCAGCACAGGCTAAAACAAAATCTAATATGGCTGCTGCCAGATATTTGCATGTTTCATACCAGCATTATAAAAGATATGCTAAAATGTATAAAATATTTGATAGTCATAAAAACCAATCGGGGAAAGGTATTCCTAAATTTTTAAAAGGACCTAAAAAAATGCCCCATATGCTTGAGATAATTGAGGGTAGAATAGCAGCTTCATCATTTGACCCCAATAAACTTAAATACGCTCTTATAGAACAGGGATATTTATCAGAGGAATGTTCTATATGCACATTTAAAGAAAGAAGGGTATTGGATTATAAAGTACCTCTTTTGTTACACTTCAAAGATAACAATTCTAATAACTATAGTTTAGATAATGTTGAGTTATTATGCTATAACCATTATTTTTTAACAGTTGGTGACATTTTTAATAATAAGGATATTAAGCAGATTGAAAGTAAACAAGAACACTATGGAACGTCTGAAAAAGTGGAGTGGGAGGTAGATGATTATCATTTACAACGTTTAAGGGAATTAGGATTAGATGACAATAATAAAGATGACCCTAACCAATATATTTCTAAAATATGAAAAAAATAAGATCAATAGATAAAAAACACCATAAGATTACTAAGGATTATAGTAAGCAAAAAAGTAAACACTTAGAAAAATTAACTGATAAAATACTTAAAAATGATGAAAAATCAAATCAATTAAAATCTAAAATAATGAAAGGTAACTTTTTAAAAAACTTTTAATTATGAAATTTAAACACAATTGGGAATTTGATACTGAAGAAGAATTGCAGGAGATTTTTAATGGTAGTAGTAAAGAATTACATAATCTAATTGTAGATACTGCTTTATTAAATTTAAAAACTAGGAAAAAAACTATTCCTGTAGTTTCAATTCATACTAAAGATGATGATACTATATATGATATTATGATTGAACGTCCTGATATGATTGAAACACTAGAACAAAATTTAGTTACAATGGAAGAGTTTGAAGATTATGAACGTTGTCAAAAAATTGTTAATGCTATTAATTATTTAAAATTAAAAAAATGAAAAGTATATTATTAATTATTTTATGCTGGGTAGGCATAGTTACAATTACACAACATAAACCAATAACTACCCCATCAGTAATAAGCATAGATTCTCTTTCTATAAAAGAAATAGAAATAAAATCCGAACCTATTGAAGTAAAAATAATGGACCGTAATGCATTTTTAGATGCTATAGGGCACCAGGAATCTAGAAATAGATATCATATAGTTAATAGATACGGTTATATGGGTAGATACCAATTTGGTAAATCTACATTAAAGACTTTAAAAATTAAAGTAAGTAGAAGGCAGTTTCTAAAAGATACATTATTACAGGAAGAAGCAATGTTAAAATTACTTTTACATAATAAAAAAAGATTACAAAAACATATTGATAAGTATGAAGGTCAATTAGTACATGGTATATTAGTAACTGAATCTGGATTACTAGCAGCGGCACATTTGGGAGGTCAAGGAAGTGTTAAGAAATGGTTTAGAAATGGGAGAGTAAAAAAAGATGGAAATGGAGTTAAAATTACTTCATATATGAAGCGCTTTGCAGGATATAAACTATATTTATAATAAAAAATAAAATGGCAAGGTTAGTTGTATTAAATTATAAACCAAATAAAAGAAAAAAACGACCTGGAATACATTCAAAAAATAAATCCAGCAAATTAAAAAATAGTAAAAATTATGTTAAAACGTATAAGGGGCAAGGAAGGTAAAATGGAATTAAGTACTATATCACTATTTAACCACCTAACTGATGAAGATTTTTTAGCTATCCACAATGCAGGACAGTTAAAAAATTTATGTCAGGCATTAACTTTAGATTTACAACATAAAAAAGAAGGAAAAGATACAACTTATTCAGCATAAGCAAGTAATCTTTATATATTTATAATAAATAAAATTTAATAAAATGGGATTATATTCTATTAGACAAAACCCTGGATTATGGGCTAGTTGGTTTAAAAAACCTGAAAATAATAAACTTCCTATAATGGAAGCTAAAAAGAAATATTTAAAAGAACAATTAGATTTTCAAAACCAACAAAACTTTTTTACAGCCCAAAAAGCACAAAGAGGTGTTGTTATTGAAAATGGAGTAGAAACTGTAGCATTTGGAGAACCAGATATTCAATCTATATCAGCTAATGCCCCTTTTATAGATGTTGGATTTAAACTACCAGTTGTAGTAACGGGTAATCCAACTATAACAGTTAATAATTCACAAGCTGGTAGTGGTTCTGCTGCCACATTTACTTATACTTATGGAACTGGTTCTGGAAGTGATGTATTAAGATTTGCTCATACTCATACCGCTTTTCCTAATAATAATGGAGGACTTGCAGCCGCTATATTAAGAGAAGATGCTGAAATATTAGCCTCTGCAACTACATTACCAACATCTCCAGATGAAGATCTTTATGTTGGAGAAACAATGACTTATGCTCAGGGTTCAGGTGGAACAGGAGGTCAAAATGTGACCGCTACTATTCGTGTAGGTTCTACTGCAATTACATCAATTATAATAACTGATAATGGTAATGGAAGATTCTCACCTGGTAATACACTTACATTAGCAGGTTCTAATTTAGGTGGTAGTGGTAATTTAATTATTACTATAAGAAAAGAGGATCTTATAGGAGATGTAATAACTATTCCTGCACAATCTATAGCTTTAGCAGGAGGTACTATTAAAACTTTTGGAACTAATCCTAAAGTAAATGATTCTATTAGAAGAAAAGGTGATATACCTGGAACAGCTATACCAGTAGCTAATCAAGCCAGCAAAACAGTTGTTGCTAGTTAATAAAAATTAAATAAAAATAAATTAAAGATAAGCGTGGTAACATTTGGTTACCGCGTTTTTTTTTCGTATATTCACGTATAAAATAAAGGTTATACTATGGCATTATGGAAATTTACAAATTTAAATAAACACGGAAATTATAGGTCAAGAATAATTTATACTGAGGGGGCATTAGGCATCCCAGGTAGTGGGTTTGGTCCAACTATATTTGCAAATCGATTTAAGTATGAATATAAAGATGAAGTTTTACCTCCAACAATAGCAAATATACGTGGTAAAACATATTTAATGCCTATATGGAAAGAAATAATTAAGGGTACTACAATTGATGACATAGAATGGATTAAACCAAAACCTAAGGTTAAACAAGAACCAATAGTTGTAATGACTGTTAGTAGTAGTAACGCAAATAAAACGTATAAAACGATATACTACCCAGATTCAGGTAAATTTCATTGTAATTGTCCAGGTAGATGGAGAGCGTTTGATGGTAAATGTAAACACATAAAAGAATTAGAATTAAAAATAAATAAATAATATGTTAGAATATACTGAGTTTATAAATGCAATGCGAGCCACAAGTAGCAGCACAGAAAAAGTTCAAATTATTAAGAACGCAAGTAATGATATTCATAGGTTATTAGAATATACTTATAACCCATTTAAACAATATCATGTTACAAGTAAAACTTGTAAAAAAAGAATTGATTTAATTAATGAAGAATCAGATAGTCCTCTATATGAATTATTAGATAAATTAACTAATAGAGAGATAACAGGACATGATGCTGTACGTTGTATAAATGCTTTTGCTGCTCACAAATATGATCCAATTATTTATAAAATAATAGATAAAGATTTAGGTATTAGAGCAGGTGATTCAATAATTAATAAAGCAATACCAGGATTAATACCTACATTTAAAGTTGCCTTAGCTAA